>Ga0302319_10003207_pt1 | contig 34520 bp, 32 predicted proteins | sample Bog_T0_2_FD_203319 | JGI IMG/M metagenome (GOLD analysis project Ga0302319, IMG submission 203319) | Peat permafrost microbial communities from Stordalen Mire near Abisko, Sweden - Bog_T0_2 | ecosystem: Environmental > Terrestrial > Soil > Wetlands > Peat | place: Sweden: Abisko, Stordalen Mire...
GGAAGCAAGCGGAAGCCAAACTCAAACAGAAAAAAATCAAACGGCTACAACAAAACGCCGCCGCCCGCGGCTTCCAACTCCTTTGCACCTCATAAACTTATACGCCTAGTTTCTTAAGAGAGAGAGGGCGAGGAGGACGCGTTTGATTTCTTTGAGGCGGGCTTTGGGGTCTTTCTTGGTTAACCGGGGGAATTTGCCGTCGAGCATGATGTAGTCGCCGCGGCGTTTGAGCATCAAACGGTCGTCGCGGACTTCGACGTTGGTGATGGTTTTTTCGGCGGCAAGGAGTTTGAGTTCGGCGACTTGGAAAATGAGGTCGGCGGAGGGGGGCGGGGGGCCGAAGCGGTCGCGGAGTTCTTTTTGCAGGGCTTCGAGGGCGGGGCGGTCGGTGGCTTGGGCGAGTTTGCGGTAGAGGTCGATGCGGTGGCGGGCATCAGTGACGTAGGTTTCGGGGAGGCTTTTTTCAGCAGGGAGGAAGTCGAGCTGGATTTTGACTTCGACGCGGGGCTGGAGTTTTTCGCCTTTGAGGGAGCTGACGCTTTGTTTGAGGAGCTGGCAGTAGAGTTCGAAGCCGACGGCGGTGATGTGGCCGCTTTGCTCGGAGCCGAGGAGGTTGCCGGCGCCGCGGATCTCGAGGTCGCGCATGGCGATCTTAAAGCCGCTGCCGAGGGTGGAATATTGTTTCATGGCGCTGATGCGTTTGCGGACATCGGCGAGGAGGCTGGCGTGGCGGGGAAGCAGGAGGTAGGCGAAGGCCTGGTGTTTATAGCGGCCGACGCGGCCGCGGAGCTGGTAGAGGTCGCTGAGGCCGAAGCGGTCGGCGCGGTCGATGATGATGGTGTTGGCGTTGGGGATGTCGAGGCCGCTCTCGATGATGGTGGTGGAGAGGAGGATGTCGGCGTAGCCGTTGACAAAGGTGGTCATGACGGTCTCGAGGTCGTCGGCATGCATCTGGCCGTGGCCGATGACGAGGCGGGCGGCGGGGACGAGCTGCTGGAGGCGGCCGGCCATGTCGAGGATGGTGCTGACGCGGTTGTGGAGGAAGAAGACCTGACCGCCGCGGTTGAGCTCGCGCTGGATGGCGTCGCGGATGACGCGTTCATCGTAGTGGGTAACAATGGTCTCCACGGGGAGCCGGTCGTGGGGCGGGGTCTGGATGGTGCTCATGTCGCGCGCGCCGGTGAGCGCGAGGTAGAGGGTGCGGGGGATGGGGGTGGCGCTGAGGGTGAGGACATCGACCAGGGTGCGGAGGCGCTTGAAAGTTTCCTTGTGCTGGACGCCGAAGCGTTGTTCCTCGTCGATGACGACGAGGCCGAGGTCCTTGAAGACGATGTCGCTCTGCACGAGGCGGTGGGTGCCGATGACGATGTCGACGGCACCGGCGGCGAGGGCCTGGACGACGGCGTCCTGCTCGCGTTTGGTGCGGTAGCGGGAGAGGAGTTCGACGCGGACGGGGTAGTCGGCCATGCGTTCGCGGAAGTTGTTGAAGTGTTGCTGGGCAAGGACGGTGGTGGGGACGAGAATGGCGACTTGTTTGCCGCCCATGACGGCCTTGAAAGCGGCGCGGATGGCGACCTCGGTTTTGCCGAAGCCGACATCGCCGCAGATGAGGCGGTCCATGGGCTTGGGGCGTTCCATGTCGGCCTTGGTCTCGAGGATGGCGGTCATCTGGTCCGCGGTCTCTTCGTATATAAAGGCGCTCTCAAATTCGCGTTGCCAGAGGTTGTCCGGCGGATAGGGGTGGCCGGGCTGGGATTCGCGGACGGCCTGGATGCGGAGCATCTCGGCGGCGACGTCCTGCACGGCACGTTCGGTCTGTTCCTTGGCCTTGGCCCAGCGGGTGCCGCCGAGGGTGTTGAGGGGCGGGCGGGATTTGCCGACGCCGACGTATTTGCCGACGAGGTAGGCTTCGGTGACCGGGACGTAGAGCTTGGGCGATTCTTCGCCGGGGGTGCCGGGGGCGTATTCGATGACGAGGCATTCGGTGCCTTCGAGGCCGGCGAGGCCGGGGGTGGTGGGGGCGCTGGGATGGCGGCTCTGGCCGGCGGGCATGGTCTTGAGCCCGAGGTAGCGGCCGATGCCGTGCTGGAGGTGGACGACGAGGTCGCCTTCCTCGAGGTCGGCGAAGTCGATGTCGAGGGCGGAGCGGGTGGCGGCGGCGTGGGCGGATTTCTGGCGGCGCGGGCGCTGGATTTTGTAACGGCCGAAGATCTCGGCATCGGTGACGACGACGAGCCGGGCGGTTTCGCAGAGGAAGCCGCGGGCGAGGGCGCCGAGCTGGATGACGGGCATGACCGCCGGCGCGAATTCCAGGGTGCCCCAGATTTCGAGGAAGCGCTGGCGTTCGCCGTCGTTGTTGCAAAAGATGCGGACGGTGTAGTTCTGCCGGAGCCAACGATGGAGCTGGCCGAAGAATTCGCGGCGGTTGGCCTCGGCGACCTGGGGTTCGGGCAGGCGGTCGCTCAAGGGCCGCCAGGCGTCGAGGCTGGCGAAGGTGAGGGGGCCGGAGGGTTCGGGGGAATCGGCGACTTCGATCTGCGCGAGCGAGCGGGCGCGGGCTTGGGCGAGGAAGTCCGGCCAGGCGCGGAACAGGGGGTCGCCGGCGGGGATGAGGCGGCTGTATTCTTCCGCCCGGAGCGCGAGGGCTTCGGGTTCGCAGAGCACGAGTATGCTTTGTGCGGGCAAGTGGTCGAGCAGGCTGGTCGGCGGGGCGTCGCCGGGCTTGGGGGATTTGAGGATGCCGAGTTCGCCGGCCGGGGACAGGCTGACGGCGCCGATCTCGGCGCGGGAGAGCTGGGTGACGGGATCGAACTCGCGGAGGGATTCGAGTTCGTTGCCGAAAAATTCGAGGCGGACGGGCCAGGCGCCGGTGGGGGCGTAGACATCGAGGATGCCGCCGCGAAGGGCGATCTCGCCTTTTTGGGTGACCTGGACCTCGGGTTCGTAGCCTTGTTCCTCGAGGGTTTCGATGAGGTCAAGGGGATCGAGGGTGTCGCCGCGTTTGAGGTGGGGGGTGCGTTTTTGGATTTCGGCGGGGGCGAAGGTGTTCTGCAGCAGGGCGGCGACGGAGGTGACGATGAGCCAGGGTTCGGCCGGGCCGGCGAGGGCCATGAGGGTTTGCAGGCGGTCGCTGATGACGTCGGCATGGGGGAGTTTGCCCTCGGGCGGGAGGCTTTCCCAGGGGGGAAAATATAACGGCGGCCGGGGTTGCCAGGTTTCGAGGTCCTGCTGGAAGAGTTCCTGGATTTTGAGGTCCGGCACGACGAGGACGAGGGTGTGCCGGGGAAAAATGCGGGCGAGGAGGGCGGCAAAAAAGGGCTGGGCGGACGCGCAGATGCCGGGACAGGACAACAGGCCGCCCGGCTCCAGGCGCTGCACGAGGGATTGTGCGGCGGGAGCGGCTGCGAGGTCGGCCACCCAACTGCCGGCGGCCGGCCGTGAAGTTTCTTCCGCCAAGGGGGTTAACTTCGCAGCGAAAGGGGGCGGCGTCAAGGGGGTGGCGGGAAAAAGCTGAAAAGCTGAAAGGGGACATGGGGAAACCAGAAATCGGAATAATCCGGTTTGCAGGCTTGCTGTGGGCGGGCAAATTATGAACATTCTCCGGCCACGTGGGCGGATGTGGTGAACATTTTTTCCGCCGGGTTGTCTGTAGACAGTGATGATTTTTTGAAATTGACGACGGTGGTTGGTCGTTAATAAATATTTATTTGAACGGTTGATTCGGTCAAAATGGACATGATGGACAGGAATATTGACGCGAAGCATCGCCCGGCCTCCGGATGGGGCCGGTGGGTGGTGCTGTGGGCGCTCGTAACATTCTGCGTTTGCCGGGGTTGGACGGCGGGGGCGGTGACGTTCAGCACGTCGCTGGACCGGGATAACATCAACCCGGGGGAAAGCGCGGATTTGTCGCTGACGTTTGAGGGGGGGGGACCGTCGGTGCTTCCCCCGCTGCCGGACATCCCCGGTTTGACGATCTCTTATGTGGGGCCGGACCAGCATGTCAATATTGTCAACGGGCAGGTCAATTCCAGCATCACACATCATTTCAACGTGACGGCGGAGAAGCCCGGGGTTTATACGATTCCCGGACTGTCGATCAAGGTGGACGGGACACCGCTCGCGAGCCAGCCGCTGAAATTGACGGTGTCGGCGCCCGGCGCGCCGGGGATTCATGCGGGCTCGGAGATCGCGTTTGCGAAGCTGGTGCTGCCGAAGAAGACGTTGTATGTGGGCGAGACGGTCACGGCTGAGATGCAAATCTGGCTGCGGGACGACGTCATCAATTACGGCAATCTGTCCCTGCCGTCGCTACCGATGGATGGCCTGAACCAAGGCAAGATGACGGAGCGGCCCCGGTACGAATCGCAACTGGGGAATCACAGATATACGGTGGTGCCCATCGGCATCGTGTTGACGGCGGAGAAGAGCGGGACGTTAAGCCTGGGACCGTTGACGGCGCAACTGGTGATCGTGCTGCCGGTCGACGACCAAGGGGGCGGAAATCCGTTCTTCCGGATGCTCGGCCAGGGCCAGCAAAAACAGGTCGCCTTGAACACGGAGACGGAGACGTTGCAGGGGCTGAAATTGCCGGATAATCCGCCGGCGGGATTCAACGGGGCGATCGGGGAATTTCAGATGAGCGTGACGGAGGGGCCGACGAATGTCACAGCGGGCGACCCGATCACGGTGCATGTGAAGATCGAGGGCCGGGGGACGTTGGACACGGTGAACCTGCCGGATCTATCGGGCTGGAACGGGTTCAAGACGTATCCGCCGACGGCCAAGACAGAATATACGGATGCGCAGGGGCTGGAGGGGGACAAGACTTTTGAACAGATCGTGACGCCGCAAAATCAGGATGTGCAGGTGCTGCCGGGGTTTGCTTTCACGTATTTTGACCCGGAACAGGGGAGCTATCAGACGTTGTCGCAACCGGCGCTGCCCATCACCGTCCATGGGGCGGGGGCGATCGCGTTGCCGACCATCGCGGCCGTCGCCCGGCCGGCCGCGCCGGAGAACAATCCAACACAGTCGGACATTCTGCCGGTGAAACAGGAGCTGGGGGCGCTGGCCGGCACGGGGACGCCACTGGTGGCGCGGCCCGGTTTTCTGGCGCTGCAAGGTTTGCCGGTGCTGGCTTTTGTGGCCGCGCTGATCTGGCGGCGGCGCGTGGATAATCTGGCCAATAATCCCCGGCTACGGCGGCAACGTCAGGTGGCCCAATTGATGCAGACGGGGCTGGCGGATCTGCGGACGCAGGCGGCGGCGAACAATTCGGAGGCGTTCTTCGCCACGCTTTTCCGTCTGCTGCAGGAGCAGGTGGGCGAACGGCTGGATTACCCGGCCTCGGCCATCACGGAGGCGGTGGTGGACGACCGGCTAGGCGCATTGCGGGTGCCAGCCCCCACGCTGGCGGGGTTGAGCGAGTTGTTTCAGTTGTGCAACCAGGCGCGTTATGCGCCGGTGCGCGATCCGCAGGAGCTGGCCGCGGTGGCCGGCAAATTTGAAACGGTCATCCGGGAACTGCAGGCGGTGAAAGCATGAATGCACGCACCTTCATCCTGATCTTGTCACTGGCGGCGGGCACGCTGTTCGGCTCCGTCAACCGCGTCGCCGCCGATACTGCGGCGGAGTTCAGCGCGGCGAACGAATTGTATGCCAAGGGGAAATTTACCGAGGCGGCCGAGGCGTGGGCGAAAACCATCCAGGAGCTGCACTCGGCCGGGCAGGCGTCGGCAACGCTTTACTTTAATTATGGGAACGCGGAATTCAAGCTGGGGCACCTGGGCCGGGCCATCGCCGCGTACCGGCATGCCACCCTGCTGACGCCGCGTGACAGCGAGGTGCTGGGGAATCTGGAATTTGCGCGCAACCAGGTGCAGGGCGCCACAGTGCGGTCCAGCCGGTGGCAGAACTGGGCGGGGGTATTGACCCTAAATGAAGGGGCCATCCTGACGGCGGTGGCGCTCTGGCTGACCTTCGGGCTGCTGGCGCTGAAACAATTCCGGCCGGCGCTCGCCCCTGCCCTGCGCGGGAGCACGCGGGCGGCCGCGGGCATCACGGTGCTGGCCGGTGCGGTGCTGGCCGCCCAGGCGGCGGATCATTTTACCCGGGCGACGGCCGTGGTCACGGATTCCAATGCCATGGCCCGGAGCGGTCCATTTGACGACGCCCAGAACGTCTTCGCGGTGCATGACGGCGCGGAACTGCCGGTGTTGGACCGGCATGACGACTGGGTGCAGGTGGCCGATGCCACCGGCAAAACCGGCTGGCTGCCGGGCAAACAACTGGAACTGCTGCCCGGCTCATAAAATTTTTGAACATCCGCCCCCATGCTTCTGTCCATCTGTCTATAAAAACTTAACAAAATGAATACCGGAATCTCCGCCATCAACGAAGCGGTCAAGGACGCGAGCGCGTTCACGCAACCGCTGTTTAACGAACTGGGCAAGGTCGTCGTCGGCCAGCAATATCTGGTCGAGCGCCTGGTCATCGGCCTGCTGGCCAACGGCCACGTGCTGCTCGAGGGCGTGCCCGGTCTCGCGAAGACACTCTCCGTGAAATCGCTGGCCGCGACGCTGTCGGTGAAGTTCTCGCGCCTGCAGTTCACACCGGACATGCTGCCGGCCGATATCATCGGCACGCAGATATACAATCCGCAGTCGGGCGGGTTCACCACGCGCAAGGGGCCCGTCTTCGCCAACCTCATCCTGGCCGATGAAATCAACCGCGCGCCCGCCAAGGTGCAGAGCGCGCTGCTGGAGGCCATGCAGGAAAAACAGGTCACCATCGGCGACCAGACATACAAGCTGGAGGAGCCATTCCTGGTGCTCGCCACGCAGAATCCCATCGAGCAGGAGGGCACGTATCCGTTGCCGGAGGCTCAGGTGGACCGCTTCATGCTCAAGCTCAAGATCGGCTATCCCTCGCGCGCCGAGGAACGGCAGATCCTGGAGATGATGGCGCGCACCTCGGGCACGCCCGTCTGCCATGCGGTCGTGGACGCCAAACAAATTCTCAAGGCCCGCGAGGTCATCAATGACATCTACGTGGACGACAAGGTGAAGGATTATATCGTGGACCTGGTCTGCGCGACGCGCGATCCGGACCATTACAAGATCGCAGTGAAGGAGTTCATCCAGCTCGGCGCCTCGCCGCGCGCGACGATCGCGCTGACGCTGGCGGCCAAGGCGTATGCGTTCCTCAAGGGCCGCGGCTATGTCACGCCGCAGGATGTCAAGAGCATCGGCATGGATGTGCTGCGCCACCGCGTGGCGATCACGTACGAGGCCGAGGCCGAGGAGAAGACGAGCGAGATCATCATCCAGAAAATATTTGATGAACTGCCGGTGCCGTGAGGAATCACGCCATGATTTCGCGTAAACTCACAAGCAAAGCCGGACCGGGCGGGCCGCCCGCAGGCTTTTTATCGCAACCGGCGGCGCAAGTCGGCGGGATTGCGGGTGCCATGCCAGACCGCAATCACTTTGATTTCGTTGTGATTTTCGTTCACGACAAAGTAAAGGGTGTAGGGCCAGTTAATCACCTGCGCTTTACGGCCTTTTCGACCGGCTTTGGAAAAGAAAAATGGATGGGAAGAAATGGCGTTGATCACCCGGTTCACTTCCAGCACGAAACGAATCCCGAGACCTTCGGATTCTGCCTCGTATCTGGCAACCGCCTCCCGAAATTCTATGGATGCCTCCGCTTCGTGAACAACCCGAAAGTTCATTTTTTGTATTTGAGCAGCATTTCTTCACGCAGCTCTTCCCATGGCGTTCCACGTCCGGGATGCTTCAGAGCGTCTTCGGCCCGGCGGTCAAGCTCGGCGGCCTGCTCCGGCGACAATTCGTCGTCGAAGCCGCCAAACTCCTCCCACACCTTTTCGGCGACGTCGTACCGCTCCTCCGGCGGCAGCCGGCGGATTTGTTCCAAAATTTCAGACGCACTCATGACGTTAATTTACCCCGTTAACGCGTCCGTGCAAGCAGAGTTTTCCCCCGCATGATCCCGCGCGAAATCCTCAAAAAAATCCGGCAGATCGAGCTGCGCACCAACCGCGTGGTGACGGAATCGCTGGCGGGCGCGTATCACAGCGTCTTCAAGGGCCAGGGCATGAATTTCGACGAGGTGCGCGAATATCAGGCCGGCGACGACGTGCGGGCCATCGACTGGAACGTCACGGCGCGCATGAACCATCCGTTCATCAAGAAGTTCATCGAGGAGCGCGAGCTGACGCTGATGCTGCTGGTGGATGTGAGCGGGTCGGGGCTGTTCGGCTCGCGCGGGCAGTCCAAGCGGGAGCTGGCCGCAGAAATCGCCTCGGTGCTGGCGTTCTCCGCCATCCGCAACAACGACAAGGTGGGGCTGCTGCTGTATACCGATGAAGTGGAGAAATATATCCCGCCGCGCAAGGGCCGCGCCCATGTGCTGCGGGTCATCCGCGAGGTGCTGTATTTTGAACCGCGCCGGCGCGGCACCAACCTGGTGCGGGCGCTCGAGTTCATGGGCCGTGTCCTGCCGCACAAGGCCATCTGCGCCGTGATCTCGGATTTTCTGACCAACGAGCCCGCCGCCCGCCAGGCGGGTACCGACGTTGCGCCACTCCCGCGCCCGACGCAAACCGCGCTGCGGGTGGCCAACCGCCGCCATGACGTCGTGGCCGTGCAGGTCACCGATCATTACGAGCTGGAGCTGCCGGCGCTGGGGCGGTTGATTTTGGAGGATGCGGAGACGGGTGAGGTGCTTGAGGTGAACACAGGGAATGGCACCAGCCGTGCGGCGTTCGCCTTGCAGCGGCAGAAACACCAGGACGCGCTCGCCCGCCAGTTGCGCGGCACCGGGGTAGACACGATCCAATTGCGGACCGACCAGCCGTATGGCGCCGCGCTGGGCAAATTTTTTGAGAACCGCGAAAAACGGAGGCTGCGCGGATGATCACCAACGGCACGTTAAACCAGGCCGCCGCCCCCATCCCGGATCTGCGCGACATCAAGCCGCCGGTGGCCATTCCCTCGGACCTGGCCTGGTTGTGGTGGACGCTCGGCACGCTCGCCGCGCTGGTGATTTTGTATCTCGTCTGGCGCTGGTGGCGGCAACGGAGCTTGCAGGTGCCATACGTGCCGCCCATCCCGGCCCATGTGCGCGCCCGGCAGAAGCTCGCCGCCGCGCTGGAGTTGATCGGCCAGCCCAAGCCCTTCTGCATCGCGGTCTCGGATGTCACCCGGGTGTATCTCGAGGAGCGCTTCAACTTTCACGCCCCGGAACGCACCACCGAGGAATTTCTGCGCGAACTCGCGGGCACGGACCTGCTCACCCCGGATCAAAAGGACAGTCTCAGCCGCTTTTTGGAAAGCTGCGACCTCGTGAAATTCGCGCGTTACGAACCCGGTGAGGCGGAATTGCACGCGCTCCACGAATCCGCGGGGCGGTTGATCGACGAAACGGAGCCGCCGCCCATGACGGATGCGGCCGGCCCGGCACCGGCGACAGCGGCGGCCCCCAATTAATTTCCCGCAATGAACTTTGCCCATCCTTATTTATTGCTGACCTTGCTGCTGCTGCCGTTGTGTGCTTGGCTGAAGGGACGGCGCGGCCGGCCGGCGGCGTTTGTCTATTCCTCCGTGCAACTGGTGGCGGGGCTGACGCGCGCGCGACGTTCACGGGCCGGCGCCCTGCTGGCGGCGCTCCGCTGGCTAAGCCTGGCCATTTTCCTCTTCGCGCTGACCCAGCCGCGGCTGACCCAAAGCACCACCCAGGTAAAGGCCAGCGGCATCGACATCGTGTGTGCGCTGGATTTGTCCGGCAGCATGAAGACGCCCGACTACTACTTGAACGGCCAGCAAATCGACCGCATCGACATGGCCAAGCCGGTGCTCAAGGAGTTCATTGAAGGCCGGCCGAGCGACCGCATCGGAATCGTCGTGTTTGCGGCACAGGCTTTCATCGCCGCACCGCTGACGCTCGACCATGATTTTCTGCTCGATATGACCGATCAGATTGGCATCGGCGCGATCAATTCAGACGCCACGGCGATCGGCGACGGCATCACCATCGCGCTGAACCGGCTGCGCGACCTGAAGGCCAAGAGCAAGATCATCGTGCTGATGACCGACGGCGCGAACAACTCCGGCACCATCAACCCGATCACCGCCACGCAGGCGGCCAAGGCTCTGGGTGTGAAGATCTATACCATTGGCCTGGGCAATCGGGAGATCGTCAAGCAGATGGGCCTGCCCGCCGGTTTTTTGCCGGATGAGGCCACCCTGCAACAGATCTCGGAAATGACCGGCGGCAAATATTACCGGGCGGACAACGCGGAAAAATTCAAGGCCATCTACGCGGAGATCGACAAGCTCGAAAAATCCGAGGCCGTCATTGATAAATATACGGAATACAAGGAGCTCTTCCCCTGGTTGATCGCCGCCGGACTGACCGTGCTGCTGGTGGAGATCATCCTGGGCCAAACCCTGTTGCGGAGGCTGCCATGAACATCGCCCATCCCCAAATTCTCTGGCTGCTCGTACTGGTCCCGGCCCTGGTGGTTTTTTTCTGGTGGGCCGCCTGCGAGCGACAACGGCTGCTGGCCGCGTTCATCGACGCCCGGCTGCTCGCCCAACTTACGGCCGGCGTCTCGCCCGCGCGCCAGAAAATCCGGGCGACGCTGGTGGTGACGGCGGTGACCCTCCTGATCTTCGCCCTGTCCGGGCCGCAATGGCATTTTGACTGGGACAAGGTGGAGCAACGCGGGCTGGACATCGTGCTGGCCGTGGACACCTCCAAGAGCATGCTGGCCACGGACATCAACCCGAACCGGCTGGCCCGCGCCAAGCTGGCCGCCCTTGATTTGATGCAGCAGGCCAAGACCGACCGCCTCGGTCTCGTGGCCTTTGCCGGAGAGGCCTATCTGTCGTGCCCCCTGACCATTGATGACACGGCCTTCCGCCAAAGTGTGGATGCGCTGGACGTAAACACCATTCCCGAGGGCGGCACGGCCATCGCTACCGCCATCAACACGGCCCTGACCGCTTTCAAGGAAGGGGATCATTTCAAGATCATGATCCTGTTGACCGATGGCGAGGACAACGACAACGAGACCGCGGCGCTCCAGGCGGCACAGGATGCCGCCAAGGCGGGCCTGAAAATTTTCACCGTCGGCATCGGCACCGCCGCCGGCGACATCCTGCGCATGACGGATGCCAACGGCAACACCGACTACGTCCGCGACACGGACGGCAACGTGGTCAAGTCGCACCTGAACGAGGCCCTGCTCAAGCAGATCGCCGGAGCCACCGGCGGCTTTTACCTGCCGCTCGGTCCGCAAACGATGGACACGATTTATGAGCGCGGCATCGCCCCGCTGCCCAAGTCCGGCGCGCAGGAAAAATTTATCCGCCGTTATCACCAGCAATATCAATGGCCATTGGCCATCGCCATCGGCCTGCTGCTGCTGGAGATGCTGCTGCCGGATCGCAACCGCGCGGCGAGCAATCCCGGTTCTCTACCACCAGCCGGCGCGATAAAAGGTGCGGCTCTGCTGCTGCTCGTGGCGCTGCTGCCTTGTGTGGGTTCGGCTTCACCCGCCTCCGCCTGGCACGATTACCACACCGGAAATTACACTAACGCCCTGGCCGAATATGAGCGCCTGTCGCTCATCAGTTCCAACGACCTGCGCCTGGTCTTTGACGCCGGCGCCGCAGCGTACCGCGCCACAAATTTCGACGAGGCGGCGCAGCAGTTCCAGCTGGCCGCCACCGCGCCGGACCTGAAATTGCAGCAGCAGGCCTATTACAACCTCGGCAACACGCTCTACCGCCAGGGTGAACTGAAGTTTGATGCCGACCCCGACAGCTTGAACACCATGGAGGAAACGTGGCAGGATGCCGAGCGGGCCTTCGGGCAGGCGGTGAATTTGAACACCAACGATGCCGATGCCGCCTTCAACCAGACATTCGTCAAGCGGCAGCTCGGGCTGATCGCCCAACTACGCGAAGCCATGCGCCGGGCCAAGCTCTCGGCCGACAACGCCGTCCGGCGCAATAATTATCATCAGGCGCTGCAAATCATGGAGAGCCTGAACAACCCGATCGCCACCAAAAAATTTCAGGATTACATCAAAAAACTAAAGGACATCGATGCGATTGCCACTCCTTCCAAGTCTTAGCCTGTTGCTGCTGCTGATCCTGCCGTCCGCCCGGGCGCAATATTTGCAGCCGGACGATTTTTTCAACAACGGCGCACAGCTCTATATATCCAACAACATTCCGGCGGCGAAGGAACGCGTGGAGATGGGCCTGCAGCTGTATCCGAAGGACGAAAAGCTGCAAAAACTGGAGGCCCTGCTCAAGCAACAACAACAGCAGCAAAATCAGCAACAGAACCAGCAGCAACCGCAGAGCCAGCAAAGCCAGTCATCGCAGAATCAACAATCGCAGGCCAGTAAATCCGCCGCCAAACAAGATCAGTCGCAGAAGGACAAGGAGGAACAGGCCAAAAAAGACGCGGAACAGAAGAAGGCGCAGGAACAGCAGGCGCGCGCCGCCCAGCCGAAAAACGGCGAGGATAAAACCGGCGGTGAAACCAATGAGGTGGCCGACGCCACCGGGGCGCACGACATGACCCCGAAGGAAGCCGAACGCCTGCTAGACGCACAGAAGAACAATGAACAATTTCTGACCCTCAAGCCCAAGAACAAACCCGAGGATTCCCTGCATGTCGTCAAGGATTGGTGACGGGCACCGCCCGCCCGGGATTCTATTGCCCCTGGATGCGCAGGACCGTCACGGAATGCGGCGCAAAGGTGTGGGCGAACTGCGCGGCGGCATCACCAAAGGTTGAGTTGACCGGCGACACCTTGTCCGGGTCGGTCATTGTATTCACATCGTTCAGACTGGCGCTGGCCAGCACCGTGGCCTTGCCCTGCGCCGCCACCTGGGTCAGGCCGTTGAGGCGGATGTCCACCGCCGTCGGATCGGCGCCGGGATTGACCACCTTCAGAATGACCTCGCCGGTTTGATCATCATGCGTGGCGCTGGCGTAGATGGTTTGCACGCCGGATGAAGTGGTTTCGACGCCGGTCATGGACGTCGGCAGCACCACGTCCCCGCGGTTGCGGCTGAACAATTGCTGCACGTAATAATTGGGCGTGGCGAATACATGCAGGCTGTTCACCCAGATGAGGTCCGGCCGCCATTGCCAGGCGTCCATATTGCCGAAGAGCGGCGCGTAGGAGGCCATGCGGACCACGGCGGCGTTCCGTTCCAGCCCCGTGAGGTAGGCTGCTTCCGAGAGAGCGCACACCATATTATTTTCATTTTTCGTGCTGACCGTGGCCACGCTTTGCGCCGCGTATTCGCCCATGAACACCTTCGGGCCGTTGGGATCATAATGGTCGTAACGGTGCGTGTTGCTGAAAAACCATTCCGGATTCGCATAGCAATGCTCGTCGACCAGGTCTGCGTTCAATTCGCGCAGCTTGGACCAGGCAAATTTGAAGCGGGCGTCCCCGGGGTCCGGCCCAGCAGCGGCAACCAACTGGACATCCGGATAACGCGCCTTCATGGCCTTCGCGAACGGCGCGTAGCGGTCGATATATTGTTGCCCCCACTGTTCATTGCCCACGCCGAGCAGCTTCATGTGGAACGGGGCGGGATGTCCCAGGGCCGCACGGCGCGCGCCCCAGACGCTGTCCACCGGGCCGTTGGCGAACTCGACCAGATCCAGCGCATCCTGGATGTAATTGGTCAGATCATCGGGCGCGCACAGCTCGCCGGAGTTGAACTGGCAGGCCATGCCGCAGTTCAGGATCGGCAACGGCGACGCGCCGATGTCCTCGCACAACTGGAAATATTCATAGAACCCCAGCCCGAACGACTGATAATAATCCGGCGTCGGCCGGTGGAGAAATTCGTAGTTCCAGCGGTTCACCAGCAACGGCCGTTCCTCCACCGGCCCCAGCGTGTTCTTCCATTGATAACGCCGGGCCAGCACGCTGCCTTCCACGACACATCCGCCGGGGAAGCGCAGGAATCCCGGCTTAAGGTCCGCCAGCTTTTGCACCATGTCCGCGCGCAGGCCGCCCGGCCGGTTCTTCCACGTGTGCTCCGGAAACAGCGACACCATGTCCACATCCAGCGCGCCCTTGCCCTCCACCAGCACGGCCAGCCGGCCTTTCGGGTCCGTGTCCTTGGGATGGAGCGTGGTCGTATATTTGTTCCACTGGCTGGAGAAACCGCTGAGTTTCACCGAGTCCAGCAAGGTGCCATCCTCGCCATAGAGCTGCAGGCGCAGATTCGGGCTGCCGGCTACGCCGCGCACCTGGGCGGAGAAATCGTAGGTTTCATCCTTGCTCAGGCCCATACCGCGAAAGCCCTCGTTGGAGATCCCCAACGGCGCGGTGCCGGCCGAGGCGATGCGCACGTAATGCGGGTTGGCGGCGTTGAACGGCGCGTCGTCGCGCACGGTGATCTCCCCTTTCGCCAGGCTGGGGTTGATTTTCGTCCAGCCCATCAAGGCATCGGGGAACTCGAAGGACCGGTTCTTCACGAGTTCGGCATACAGGCCGCCGTCCGCGCCAAAGTTAATGTCCTCGAAAAATATACCCCACATGGCGGGGTTAATCTTTGCGCCGGGGTGGTTGGCCTGAACTTCAATCGTCGCCGCCGGGGCGGTTGGAACCAGAGCCAGCAGGATGGCCGCGAGGCCAATGGGTCGGAGCAGGAAGTGCATCTCTCAGATTTGGCGATTTCTGCAACAAATGCACCTCTTTTTTTCATTCCATCAGCGGCAAAGTGTGGTGGCTTGAGGTGGAGAGATCGGCCCCACCTCCCCCCCGCCCTCTCCACCATTTATTCGAATGACAGAGAGGGGGTTGCCGGGTTCGTAGTCGTGAGGTTTCCAAGGCCGAGACAGGTGGCCGCAAATTTAACTCGATAACGGGCCGGCCCGGCGGCAAATTAACCCCATGACTGTGATTGAGCGCTCCATCCGGGTCGATTGGCGGTTGCGCGTCTTTTTTACCGAGGATGTCTTCGCCCCGGCCAATCCCCTGTTGCGCGAGGTGCTGGCCGAGACCGCGCCGCGCCGGGTGCTGGTCGTGCTGGAGGATTCGCTCGCGCAGGCGCAGCCGGACCTCGAGGACGCCGTGACGGCTTATTTTCGCGGCCACGCCGGTAATATCCACCTCACCCGGCCGCCCCTGTTCGCCCCGGGCGGCGAGCGCGCGAAAAACTCGCAGACCATCGTCAACGACCTGCTCTCCCAACTGCACCGGCATCACATCGACCGCCATTCGTATCTCGTTGCAATCGGCGGCGGCGCGCTGCTGGATGTGGCCGGGTTCGCCGCCGCCACCGCGCACCGCGGCGTCCGCCTGGTGCGCATCCCCACCACGACGCTCAGCCAGGCTGATTCCGGCGTGGGCGTGAAGAACGGGCTCAACGCCTTCGGCCAGAAAAATTTCATGGGCACCTTCACCCCGCCCTTTGCCGTCATCAATGATTTCAAGCTGCTCGCCACCCTCGCCCCGCGCGAACGCCGGGCCGGCTTCGTGGAGGCCATCAAGGTCGCGTGCATCCGCGACGCCGCCTTTTTTGATGAGATCGAGGCGGCCGCGGACCGGCTCGTCGCCTTTGAACCGGCGGCCATCCGGCGGATCATCCATCGCTGCGCCGAACTGCACCTGGACCATATCGCCACCGGCGGCGATCCCTTCGAATACGGCTCCGCCCGCCCGCTCGATTTCGGCCACTGGGCGGCGCACAAACTGGAGATGCTCTCCCGCTTCCGCGTCAGCCACGGGGAGGCCGTGGCCATCGGCATCGCCATGGATGTCCTCTATTCCCGCAACCTTGGCTGGCTCGACGCCCGTTCCGCCGACCGTATACTCAATCTCCTCGAACAACTCGGCTTCACCCTGTTCGCCACCGAGCTGCTCAACGATGTCATGTGCGATCATTTTCACATTCTGGAAGGACTGGAGGAATTCCGGCTGCATCTGGGCGGGCAACTGACCGTCACCCTCCTGCGCGGCCTTGGGCACGGAGAGGAAACCCATGAGATGCGGCCGGACCTCATCCTCTCCGCCATCCAGGAACTCCGGGCGCGCGCCGTTAAAAATGAACCGCCTGACAGTTATTAATGTGGTCGGCCTGACCGAGGCCTTGATCGGCGTGCGCACTCCCGCCATCGCTGCCTTCCGCCGGCGTGGCGCGCTGGCCCGCATCGCCCCGGCCTTTCCCGCCGTCACCTGCACCGCCCAGTCCAGTTATCTCACCGGCACATCGCCCGCCCGCCACGGCATTGTCGGCAACGGCTGGTATGACCGGACGCTCGCCGAGGTGCAGTTCTGGAAACAGTCCAACCATCTCGTCGCCGGTGAAAAAATTTGGGACGCCCTGCGCGCCCGCCTGCCCGGCTTCACCTGCGCCCAGTTGTTCTGGTGGTACAACATGTATTCCGGCGCGGATTATTCCGTCACCCCGCGCCCGCTGTATCCCGCCGATGGACGCAAGGTGTTCGACATTCACACCTGGCCGCCCGACCTGCGCCCCGACCTCAAACAGGATCTCGGGGAATTCCCCTTCTTCGGCTTCTGGGGTCCGGCGGCCGGCGTGAAATCCCCCGCCGGCGGACCCGACGCAACTTCGCGCTGGATCGCCGCCGCGGCCAAATGGACGGAGGAAAAATATAAGCCCACCCTGAACCTCGTCTATCTGCCGCACCTGGATTACAACTTGCAACGGCACGGACCCTTCGCCCCCGGCGAACCCAACACCTCCGGGCGCCCGGCCATCAACCCCGCCATCGTGCCGGACCTGCACACCATCGACGCCATTGTCGGCGATCTGATCACCTATTTTGAAAATCGGGGTGTGCGCGTGGTGCTGCTGTCCGAATATGGCATCACCAACGTGGACCGGCAGGTGGCCTTGAACCGCCTGTTCCGCCGGCAGGGCTGGCTGGCCATCAAGGACGAGCTGGGCCGCGAGACCCTCGATGCCGGGGCCAGCCGCGTCTTTGCCGTGGCCGACCATCAGGTGGCCCACATCTATGTGAATGATGCCACCCTGCTGGAGCCGGCACGCGCGCTGTTGCGGGGCACCGCCGGCGTGGAGCGCGTGCTAGGACCGGCGGAAAAGACGGCGGCGGGCATTGACCATCCACGCGCCGGCCAGCTCATCGCCGTCGCGGCGGAAAATGCCTGGTTCAGCTACTATTACTGGCTGGACGACGCCCGCGCCCCGGATTTTGCCCACACGGTGGACATCCATCGCAAACCCGGCTACGACCCGGCGGAGTTGTTTCTGGATCCCAAGCTGACGCTGCCGCAACTGAAGATCGCCTGGCGGCTGCTGCAAAAGAAACTGGGCCTGCGCATGTTGATGGACGTCATCCCGCTGGACGCCACCCTGGTGAAAGGCTCGCATGGCCGCCTCCCGGCCGACCCGCTGGACTGGCCGGTGTTCCTCACCAACCAGCCGCAGCACCTGCCGGCATCGCAGATGCAGGCCACGGAGGTGTTTGCGGCGTTGCAGCGGCATGTGCTGCCCTGAGGCGGGCCGGAGGATTGACAAAACGCTTGGTAAAACATAGTTTAACATCATGACCAAGACGATTACAAAGATTGGCAATTCGCAGGGGCTGATGTTCGATGCCGCCCTGATGGACCTGGCCCGCCTCAAGGTGGGCGACCTGGTGACCGTGAGCGTGCATGAAGGCGGCTCGATTATTTTGACCCCGCTGCGCCCGGTCATCCAGCCGGATCAGGCGGCGGCCACCGCGAAGCGTTTGATCAGGAAAAACTCGGAATTGTTCCGACGGCTGGCATGAAGCGTTCGCTGGCGCATCCCACGGTGGAGGCCGTGAAGGCGATTCATGCCGAAGTGCTGGCCGCGCATGGCGGCGGGGCGGGGCTGCGCGAAGCGGCGTTGCTGGAATCGGCGGTGGCGGCGCCGCAGGCCACGATGCTGGGCGGCCCGCTGTTCACCGAACCGCTTGAGATCGCGGCGGCGTATCTGTTTTACCTGTGCCGCAATCATCCGTTCGTGGACGGCAACAAGCGGACGGCGCTGGCGACGTGCCTGGTGTTTCTGAGCGAAAACGACCCGCTCCCAGATGAAAAATTGGAGGTTGAGGGGTGGGAGGCGTTAGCGTTGAACGTGGCGGCCAGCCGCCTTGACCGCGAGCAGACCACCCGGCGGTTGCGGGCGCTGCTCCGCGCCGGACACGATGCCCGGCGACGACGCACGCAGAACTAAGAGCGGAATAGCGACGGCCGGCGAATCCCCATGCCTTCCAAGCGTTAAGCAAAAATAGTGAGCAACGTTATACATAAGCCCTTCTGCCCCCCCCCAAGTCAATCAACATGGCTAAAAAGCTCATCGTACGTATAGCATAAGGCACATTTACCTTGCCTGAGCGCGGCACGTCTGCGAGGATGTATTTGTCGGCGGGGAAAAAATCACGCAGCGGAAAACAATCAGATTAATCAGACCCGGATTGGGGCGGCCCCCCGGCGCGTTGATAAACCTTTAATTATAAATCAGTAAGACAACCCGATAAAACTATGACCAAATACTTGCTTGCCACCGCCGCCGGCCTGCTGGCCGCCGGACTCACCGCGTCCGCCCAGGTGGACATCACCTTGGATGGCACCGAATACGCCATCACCACCGTCAACACCTCGTTTAATGCCGATACCGCCCAACTCGAGGCGCAGCCGTGGTATAACAACTTTAATTTAGCTCATACGGCTGCGGGCGAAGTGGGCAATAGCTTGGGCGATCCATTTTTTTAAGCAATTTAAATGGCTCATCAGTTATAAACTTCTACTATTCTACACCTTTTGTTAGCGAAAGCCTTTATTCGCAAACTGCTACTTTGGCCTACGCAATCGCGACCCCTGTCGCCGCCCCGGAGCCGGCGCTGTATGGTGGGCTGGCGGCCGCCGCCTGTCTGCTGGTGGCCTGGCGCACCCGTCGCACAGTGACCCCGGCGCAGGCCTGAGCCTGGTTCTGTTTTTCTCATCCACCGCAGCCAATCTTGGGTTGGCTGCGGTGGGTTGTTTTTTGAAGGGCTCCGACCCGTAGATGTAACTTCCCTTTGCGTCCTTTTGCGTCCATATTGCCCGTCCATGTCAGATAACCAAAATTCATCCGCCCCAGCCCCGCCGAACGGGCCGGGTGGCGGTCAACGCCGGCCGGCGAAGGGCTGGCTGCATCGTTTTCTGCGGAAACACAAGCGCAGTTATGGCGGCACCAAGAAGCGCACCGGCTACAGTTTCTTCCTGCAGGTCAACATTGCCGCCGCCATCCTCTTTCTGTTGATCGGCGTTTTTTGGCTGGTCCGGCCCACCTATCATCGGTACATGGAGAACCGCACGGCCCGCGAAGCGCAGACTTATCTGGATCACAACGACCTCACCAATGCCCTGTTCAGCGCCCGCGTGGTGCTGCAACGCAACCCGGAAAATCTCATCGCCCTCCAAGTCATGACCCGGCTCGCGGCCCTGGGCCATTCGCCCGAAGAGCTTCCCTTGCAGCAACGGCTGGCCCGGCTCGCGCCCACCGAGGAGAACCAGTTCCACCTCGCCGAGCTGGGCCTGCACTTCCAGGCACCACCCTTTCCCGCCGCCGCCGGTGCGCTCGCCGCTCTGGGCGACAGCGCCACGAACAATCCCCGCTACCATAATCTCGCCGCCCAGCTCGCCCTGGGCCGGCAGGACCTGGCCGACGCCGAGGCCCACTTTGCCACCGCCGCCGCCCTCGACCCGACCAACGCCCATTACGCGCTCAATCTTGCTCTTTTCCGCCTGGTGCTTACCAACTCCACGCATCAGGCTGAAGCGCGCGCGTGCCTCGAACAATTGGCTGTCGACCCGGTGTACGGTGCGGAAGCCCTGCGTGGGCTCATCCAGGACCGGTTGGCTCACCATGACCCGGCCGCCGGCCTGACTTGGTCCACCGAACTGCTGGCCGGCCCCAAGGCGACCTTGCGCGACCAATTGCAAAATCTCGACCTGCTGGATCAGTTGACCAATGCCACCTTCAACGCCTGGCTTCAGGGCCTGAAGCAAGCCGCCCAAACCAACGCACCGACTGCGGTGGCCCTCTCCGCCTGGATGCTCGCCCGCGGCTGGGACGACCAGCTCCTGACCTGGCTCGCCACCCTGCCCGCTGAACTGCAGCAACTCCCACCCCTGCAAATGGCCCGGGCCGAGGTCTATCAGGACACCGGCGCCTGGCAACAGCTCAAGGACTACGCCACCACCGGCAATTGGGGCGATGCCGAATTCCTTCGTTATGCCGCCATTTCGCACGCCGCCGCCGAGCTCGGCCTGCCCTACGACGCCATCATGAACAACTGGGACCTTGCCGTGAATGAAACCACCGGTCACTTCGACGCGATGAAACGCCTCTATGATCTCGCGGTTCGCTGGCATCTCAAACTTGAGCAGACCGGCCTGCTCGAACGGATGGTCCACGAATTTCCCGAGCAGCACGGCGCCGTTCTGGCCCTAGTCCAGAACTATGCCGTCGACGGCAACACCGCCGCCCTCAACCAGCTTTACGCGTGGTTGAACAACCAGTTCCCCGAGGACACCGGCTACCAGCTCGGCCTCGCCGCCACCTCCCTGATGCTCCAGACCAATCTTCCGGACGCCAAGGCCTGGACCCTCACCGCCCACAACGATTCGCCGGACAACTCTCAGATCACCACCGCCTACGCTTACGCCCTGCACCTGGACCACCGCGATGCCGAGGGTCTCGCCGCGCTGGAAAAATTGCCGGCCGCCGCGCTCGGCCAGCCGGCCGCCGCCCTGTATTACGGCGTCCTGCTCACCGCCGCCGGCCGCACCAATGAAGCCGCCACCTGGCTGCAAAAAGCCCGCACCAACAGCGTCGCCTTTCTGCCCGAGGAAAAACAATTGCTCGCCGAGCCGCTGGCCCCCACCCACGCCGTCGCGCCGCCCGCCGGTCGGAAGCAGCTTCCCTCGCCCTGGACCCTCTAAATCATCGCGGCCGCCGCGCTGATGTCATGGCGGCTCCCGTTCGGGTCATGCCCGGAGTCATCATTTTTAAATTTAATGCAAGATTATTTTTATTATTAATTTATTTTAAGTATTTGCTGGTTATACAAAATTGGCCTGTCATAGTCAGGACGTTGGAGGGATTAACCCTGTCGATTTAAAAAATATAAATTCATTATGAACGCCCTGAATAAATTCCTGTTGACCGCCGCCGCCGGCCTGTTCGTCACCGGCTTCACCGCCTCCGCCCAGACGGATACCGTCACGGTGGATGGGTCCACCTACACCATTACCCTTGTACTCACCTCCTTTAATGCGAGTTCAGCCCTGCTGGAGTCGCAGCCTTGGTATGTGAGTGACGGCGGGGCCACAGCTTTGGCGGCCGGAACGGCTGTGGGAACCACCTTTTCGGCGGCAAATGGTAACAATGGTTTGTATTTTGCTTACGCCTTTGGTGCTGGTACCGTAGATTACGTTCTTCCTCCGAAAACTTTTAACGGTCCAATGGGGCCTTTTACTTTCCCCGCCCAGTACCGGACAGCCAACGGTACTGATGTGGATGACTATGCAGTAGTGGCTGCCCCGGAACCTGCGCTCTACGGCGGTCTGGCGGCGGGCACCTGCCTGTTGGTATGCTGGCGCACCCGGTGCACGACAGCTCTCGTACAGGCCTGATACGACTTCCCTGACTTTTGTCATCAACCCCGGCGACCCTGTTCACCGGGGTTGTTTGCTGTTCCGTTCCCGCAGATTAGAGCCCGGCACCGGTTTTGACGGTGAAGGGCACGTCAATGGTTTGCAGCCTCTGCCAGCAGGTCGCCACGATCTTGGCGTGGTCCAGGTTTTGTTTGAGGTCGTATTGGATCATGGAGCCCAAAAAGCCGCCGCCCCAGGAACGTTTAAGCGCGTCCACTTTATGGCCCTGGGCATCATAAAAATCCAGGGTCGATATGCTGTCCATGTCCCGCAGGCTGGAGATGGTGATGGAATAATGATATTCCTTCGCCGCCCAGGGGTTCTGGTTGGTGCCGGCCTCGGAGATCACGACGGGCAGATCGCCCAAGCTGAAGCTGGCATTGGTTTTGATCGCCACATTATCCGCCGTGAACTGGTTGGTGGAGGCGACGATTTGCAGGTTCAATTTGCCGGTGATGGTGAAGGTGGCCGCGCCTTTGGCCGGCTGGCCGGAGGATTTCAGGTCCAATATAATGGAGGATTCGCCGCCCTCCGAACCGGTCGACATGTAGTTGATGCCGGGCTTGTTGAACGGGTCCTGCGAGGGCGGGCCGGCCATCAGATCGGTGCCCTTGTCATCGGTGAACGTATCAATCTTGGAGTCGTTCTCGTTGAATTTCACGATTTTACCCGCCGTCGGCGCATAGGTGACGGAAACGGTGACGCCGGGTTTCCAGCAGTAGGAGCGGTTGTCCTTGCCGCCGTCCGGGGCGACGACCATCAGGGCGATGACTTGGAGATTGCCCGGGGCGGTGACATCGGCGGCGGAAGCGGAGCCGGCTGAAACCAGGCCGAGGGCGGCGGATAGAAGAAACAGCGGGATGATTTTCATGGGCATAGGGATTTGTTTTTTCGTGAATTGGTGACGTCGTGATTTTCTGCCAGGGGCGGATATTTGCAAGGTTTTTCTCCGGGCCAACCGACGGCAGGTCAAAGCTAGCATTTATTGGTCTTCTGGCCGATGTTTGGCCGGTAGCCCGGTGCAAACATCCAATATGAAACTGATCTTCTCCTCTCCGGACAGCGTCGAAGTCGGTCTCCTCAAAGGGCAACTGGACGTCGCCGGCATCAGCTGTGAAGTGCGCAATGAATTCGCCGCCCCCTTTCTGGTCGGAGCGGTGTTCAACCAGGAGTTGTGGGTGGACGATGCTGATTTTCCGGCGGCCGATGAGTTGCTGCGCGCCTGGCGGACGGCCCCTGAACAGTCTTAGGGTACGGCCGGTCCGGCGGATTGGTCTGGACATGTGCGGGGGGGAAACTAGGCTCGTCGCGTGACGAATGTTCCCCATGGAATGGTTTTGCTGGCCGGGCTGTTTGCCTGGGGCATTTACCGTCGGATTCGCCGCAATATCGGCCGCCAGAAACTTCGGCCCCGCCGCATCATCGTCTCCATGGTGATCCTGAGCGTGTTGAGCGCGTTCATCCTGAGCACGGCCCTCATTCAGCCCGTTTTGGGTCTCGCCTTTGGCGCCGGGGTGCTGGCCGGTGCGGCCCTGGCCCTGCTCGGTCTGCGTCACACCAAATTTGAGACCACCACCGAAGGTCACTTTTACACGCCCAATACGTATATCGGACTGGGACTGTCCGTGCTGTTCCTGGGGCGGATGATGTATCGTTTCTATGTGTTGCAGGGCCTGACCGCCGGGGCCACGGCCCCGGCGGCGTTCCAAAGTCCGCTGACCCTGCTGATCCTCGGCCTGACCGTGGGCTATTATCTGGCCTATTACATCGGTCTCTTTGTGCATACACATGACCGGCAGCCTGACCCTACGCCGTGACCGTCCTTGAAGCCATCCAGAAAAGCACGGACTTTCTTGCCCGGAAAGATGTGGAATCGCCACGCCTGCAAACGGAGCTGCTGCTGGCACATCTGCTGCAACTGCCGCGCATGAAGTTGTATCTCAATTTTGAGCGCGCCCTCACACCGACGGAGGTCGAGACCTTGCGCGAGCTGGTCAAGCGCCGGGGCCAACGCGAACCGCTCCAGCACATCACGAGTTCCACCTCCTTTTGCGGCTACGAGATGCGGGTGAACCGCGCGGTGCTGGTGCCGCGCCCGGAGACGGAGTTGCTGGCGGAGAACGGCTGGCAGTTTCTCGCGGGCCGGCCCGCGCCCGCCACCGCCCTAGACTTTGGGACCGGGAGCGGCTGCCTGGCCATCGCCTTGGCGGCCAAATGCCCCACGGCCCGTATCACCGCGCTGGACATTTCGGTGGCCGCGTTGGAAGTGGCTCAGTTCAATGCCGAAAAAAACTCGGCCGCCGGACAGATCGAGTTTCTGGCCGGAGACGGCTTCGCCGCCCTGCCGGCGGAGGCGGTGTTTGATTTGATTGTCAGCAACCCGCCCTACATCCCCACGGCGGAGATCGCCACCCTGCAGCCCGAGGTGCGGGACTTTGATCCGGCCGGGGCGTTGGATGGTGGCGCGGATGGCCTGCGGTTCTACGAATTGCTCGCCGCCCAGGCCGCCCGCCGGCTCCGGCCCGGCGGCAAAATCATGCTCGAATTCGGTGATGGTCAGGCGGATGCGATCCGCCGGCTGTTTGAAAATGAAAAGTGGATTGTGGAAACCGTGCAGGAGGACTATTCTCACCGCGCCCGAATTCTAATCGCCCATTTATAAAATTGTCATGGAAAGTTTTTTGATCAAAGGCGGCGTGCCCCTGCACGGCGAAGTAACCATCAGCGGCAGCAAGAACGCGGCGCTGCCCATCATGGCGGCCACGTTGCTCACCGAGGAACCCTGTGTCATCCGGCACGTGCCCGATCTGAGCGACACGCGGTTCATGGTCCAGATCCTCGCCTCGCTCGGCGCCACCGTCTCGTTTGAAGACGGCACCCTCCGCGTGGAGGCGCGCAAGATCAGCGACTACGCCGATTACGATCTCGTCCGCAAAATGCGCGGGTCGGTGTGCATCATGGGTCCGCTGCTGGGGCGGTTGAAAAAAGCGCGGGTGTCCCTGCCCGGCGGCTGCATCATCGGTGCCCGGCCGATCAATTTGCATCTCAAGGGCTTTGCCGCGCTGGGCGCGAAGATCGAGATCACGGGCGGTTACATCTCCGCCACCGCTGATGTGCTCACGGGCAACTCCCTGTTCCTCGGCGGTCGCGCCGGCCCGACCGTGCTGGGCACGGCCAACATCATGATGGCGGCGACCCTGGCCCGGGGCGTCACCGTCATTGAGAGCGCGGCGTGCGAACCGGAGGTGGTGGATCTCGCAACGTTCCTGAACGCCATGGGCGCGAAGATCACGGGTGCGGGCAGCCCGACCATCACCATCACCGGCGTGGAAAAATTGCACGGCGCGGAACACGAGGTCATCCCGGACCGCATCGAGGCGGCGACCTTTCTGATCGCCGCCGGCGCCACCCAGGGCGAAGTCACCCTCCGGGGCGCGCGGGCGGAACATCTGCGCGCAGTGATCGACAAACTCGGCGAGGCCGGGGTGGGCGTGGAACGTCAGGGTGCCAATCTGGTGGCCCGCGGATTGGGGGCCTTAAAACCGGCGGACATCACCACCCTGCCCTATTCCGGGTTCCCCACGGATGTGCAGGCCCAGATGATGTCGCTGCTGGCCTTGGCACCGGGCACAAGCATCATCACGGAACGTATTTTTGAATCCCGCTTCATGCACGTGAGCGAGCTGGCGCGGCTGGGTGCGGAAATTGAAATTGAAGGCCCGAGCGCGATCGTCAAGGGCGGCAAACCCCTGAGCGGCGCGCCGGTCATGGCGAGCGATCTGCGGGCCTCCGCTGCGCTGGTGATCGCCGGTCTGGCCGCCACGGGCGAGACGCAGGTCAACCGGATTTACCATCTGGATCGCGGGTACGAAAAAATGGATGCGAAGCTGCGCCAGTTGGGCGCACGCATCTGCCGCGTGGAAGAGTGATCAGCGGCGCACGAACCGCCCGCCAGAAAAGGTTTAATCCCTTCCAGACAGGACGGCCCATGCGCCGACCGATGTTCCCCTCACCAGAGCCTGTCTGAAAATTGAAAGGGGTCCTGTTTTCGCAAAGACCCTCCGGGCGGTGCGTCTTTTGTCGGTGGCCGGCGTTGGCTCGGCCACCGACAAAATCCACTGCCGCAGATCCCCTTTCAATTTTCAGACAGGCTCCCCCACCTCAAGGCACGGCTGGAAGCCTGGGTCACAAACGCGGGCGCGCCCGTTTGTGAACCCGGCCTCCGGCCGGCCTGAGCGGTCTGCTCAAGCATCATGGCCTTCATGCGGCCGCCAGTTCCCGGCCGGCCCAGATACGGGCCTGCCGCTCCACCTGACGCAAGGTCAGCGTGGTCTTTTCCTCGAACAAGACCGGAAACACGAGCAGGGGAAACAAGGTGTCCCATGCTAGCGCCGCCGCCTCGTTGGCCGCCTGGCGTAACGGGGTGCCCAGTTCAGGCGTGCTGGCCGCCGAGAGTTCCCGGGCCAGCAACCGTGCTTTCAGCCGTTCGAATTCAGTTTCCCGGGCCGCCCGGAACGCCGCGCTCGGACCCGGCCGCAGTTCAAATTGGGTCTCGGCCTCAAATTCGGTCGGGACCCGGTTTAATAATGTTGTATGTTTGGTGTTCATTTCATCCTTTCCTTGGCTGAACTAACAAAAAACCCGTGATGGTTTTGACCATCACGGGTTGTTGAAAGTCAGCTTTGTCTGGTCAGAATTTCAAGCCCATGATGTCACCACGGCAGCCTACGCGCATCCAAACGGATAGGTTCCGTTTGGGCTGCACCAGCTGCGCCGTTGTGATATATATGGTCTTCATATCTAACCATCATCATTAAACATCATATTGGAACATCTGTCAAATGGTTTGTGCGCGCGAAAATACGTTGTCGGATTTTGGGATGGTGCTAGATTGACTTAAGCAAACGAGCATGAGTGCATTAAAAATGGTCCGTTGCGGCTGGTGCGACAAGCAGGCCTTCATACCCGGCGACCTGCCCCCGCTCGCCACCGAGCCCTGCAAAAATTGCGGGCATCAAATCATGATGCCCCTCCAGCTCCGTCAGTTTGAATTGCGCAGCAAAATCGCCTCCGGCGGCATGGGCATTGTTTACCGCGCCTGGGACACCACACTGGAACGCCAGGTGGCCGTCAAGCTGATGAAAAAGGAATTGCTCGAGGACCCCAAGTCGCTCGAAAGTTTTTACCGCGAAGCCCGGGCCTGCGCCCGCCTCAACCACACCAACATCATCCATATTTACACGTTTGATGAATGGAACAATGAGCGCTATCTCGTCATGGAACTCGCCGACCGCGGCAGCCTGGACAACCGCATCGAAAAATTGCACAAGCTGCCGGAGTTGGACGTCCTGGACGTGGGCATCAAAATCGCCTCCGCCCTGGACATGGCGCTGAAGTACGACATGATCCACCGGGACATCAAGCCGGGCAACATTCTCTTCAACGCCGATCACGAACCGAAGCTGGTGGACTTTGGCCTGGCCCGCAAAGCCGAGGCCGATGCGGACGGCGATGACATGGTCTGGGGCACGCCTTTCTATGTCGCCCCGGAAAAAATCAAACGCGAGCCGGAAACCTTTTTGTCCGACATGTACAGCCTCGGCGCGACGCTGTACCACGCCATCACCGGCTGCGTCCCCTTTGACGCACCCACGCCGGAGGAGGTGGTCGTCGCCCAGGTGCAAACGCCGTTGACGCCGCCCAATCAGGTGGCCCCGGAAATCACCCAGCCCACCAGCGACGCCCTGGGGCGTTCCCTGGCCAAAAATCCGGCCGACCGGTTTCTGAGCTACGATGAATTCATCATGTCCTTGGAGGCGGCCCGCAGTTTGTTGCTGCGCCAGCAATCACAGGCCCCGGAAGAGCAGCCCAAGCCCAAGGGTATGACCAGTTGGTGGAAACGCTCCTGAAAATGAAAAAGGCGGGCTTTTCAGCCCGCCTCGTTGAGATAAAATCAATTCGGTGATCGCCGGGATTATTGGGCGGCCGGGGCGGTGGCCGGTTTCACTTTGGCCAGTTTCAGCGAGGTGACGTTCAACTTGCCATCCGCCGCCTTCTTGTAGGCGCCCGTGACATTATCACCCACTTTGAAGTCCGCCAAGGTGGCCGGCACGCCATTGGTGGAGATTTTGGTGGTGGAGGTGATCACCAGATTGAGGGTGCCCACGGTAAAGCTGCCCGCCGGGGCATCCACGCTCGCCAGCTTGCCCTTGAACGGCAGACTTTTCTTCACTTTCACGACCGGGGCGGCGGCACTGGGTGCGTTGGTGCTGGCATCCTGCGCCCGGGACAATCCCGGGGTGGCGATCAATACCGCCGACAACAGGCCCAAGGCGGTGTATTTCAAGAGGTTCTTCATATTATTCGCGTGTATTTATGGTTAATTGTTTTTATGGTTTTCGACAGTATTCCCGAAGACCAGACGGTAAAAATAAATAAAGGTTTCAGGTAAACCGCTTATGTTACATAGCTTACCAAGACCCTTCGGTCAAGGCAACGGTAATATTCCGGGCTAGATCCTCGGCCAGCAGGGACTGGGACTGACGATCGGCGCTGGCCAGATCGGAGCCAACGCGAACCAAGGTAAATCCGGTGATGTCTTTCTCCAGCAAGACCTTGCCGGAATTGCCGTCTCGGACGACCACATGCGCCACTAGGCCCACCCGGTAATTTTCCGTGGTCGCAACATCATGGTTCAAAAAGCTCAGGCCCTCGCGATAAAATCTATTCAGCGTGCCGGTCAACACCACGTCACTGCCGCCATGGGACACGAGCCGATAGGTGCCGTCCGTTTGCATGTTTTCCCGCACCGCCTGGTCCACGGCATCCCCCAGCCGGGGCTCCAAGGTCTGGTTGTTGAAGGGTAGAATCTCGATGGACTTTTCCCCGGCCACAACGCCATTGGCCGGGCCCAAATGATAACCGGCGCAGCCGGACAACAACATCACGGCCGCACAAAGTGAGGAAACGATCGGGAAACGCATTTAATTGCCCGCGGGCTGCAACCGCGGCTTGAGGATTTCAATCTGCTGGCGGGCCAGCGCGGCATAGGATGAATTCGGGTCCAACTGCAACACTTCATTGTAATAAACCACCGCCCCCGCCCAACGTTTGGTTTTTTCATAATACTTGGCGATTATGAAATTGCCCCGCACCTGCTCGGCCTTCATCAGGGCAATGGAATTCTGCACCTCCGGCACCCGTTTGTCATCCGGATAAAAGGTCATGAAATCCGTGTAGGTCGCAATCGCCTTGCCGGCGGTGCTTTGATCATATTCCGCCGTGGCCGCCTGTTTCTGATACGACAGCCCCTCATGATAAAGGGCGTCGGCGGCGATATCCGGCCGGTCATGGTAACGATCAGCGGCCGTCTCGTAGGCCTTCTCGGCGGCATTGTAGTCGGACTGTTTTTCCCGGGCGGTGCCAATGCCCATCTGCGCATGCGGCGCCACGTCGCTGAACGGACCATTGTTGACGATTTTATCGTACAACCCGGCGGTCTGATCCATGGACGGATACAACGGAATGGTGTTCCACAACCGGAACCATTCGCCGCCGAGGAAACGATTGGCGATCACGAATTGGCGCCCGAGGATGTCGTCGTAATTTTCGCTGCGGGGATATTTCTCAATGATGGTCTGGTAGGCGTTGAAGGCCGCCTCGTCGTGTCCGCTGGCTTCCAGGCAGCGTCCCACCAAATATTCTGCGCGGGGGGCGTAGTCCGACAGCGGCCAGACCCGGATGACCCGGTGAGCGGCGTGGAGCGTGATGTCATAATTCTTGTCCTTGAAAGCCTGCTCCGCCACATCCAGTTGATCCTTCGCCCGGGTGCGCATCCATTCGGCCTTCTCCCCATAGGGTTCATAGTACCAGCCCTCGCCCGGCATATACGACAAAGGCGCCGGCGCCCGCAACGGCAGCCAGGCCACGAGCGCAAACAACAGAACAGACAAGCCAAACCGGCAATTCATATAAGGACGGTAACCAGCCGAAATCCGCAAGTCAAGACAGCCACGCTGGTTTTAGAGCCTTATAATAAATACTGTGGCCATGCTGTGGAAACCTTGAACAGAGCGGTTACCTTATTTTTTAAAAGGCTCTAGCCACGATAAACGATCACCAACCCGTAATCCGTCAGGGTCTTTTGGGAGGCCACGTCATAATAATTGTAGCCGACCGTATGAATGCCGATCAAATCGGTCTCACCGACCTCCTTCAAAAACTTGGAAACCACGTCGTCAAAATTATCATGTCCGGATTCCATGCAACTGGCCCGGCGAATCGTCCGGATCCGCACCTGTTTATCGCCTGTCACCCTGGCCCCCAGCGGCGGCTTGGCCTTGCCAATGAGCGGTTCCGCCGGCGCGCTGTGCACGGGCACCTTAAGATGTTTCTCCACCTTGGCCGCCGCGGATGCGGTGATCGGACTCGCCGACAGGCTGGGTAGCACCAGTTCTTTGGAATCCGGCGGCTTGGTCGCGTTGGCGGGAATGGTGATGGTTTCGCCGCAGGACGGGCATTCAATATCGGTGCCGGCTCCAGAACTGTCCACGGCAAGCTCTTGGGCGCAATTGGGGCAATCGAAAATAATATCCATAGTACCGGTTTGGTTGAATTGACTGCCCCACACTAACCCCGCTCCCCCCGCCAAAACCAGCAAAAAATCGGCGAACCAAACAACCTGTTGTTCCCGGCCAACTTGCCGTTGCTCCCCTGGCCCGGAAGGTTTATGGTGAGGCCGCTCCGGAGGTGATATCCGGAGGCGATATGAAACCTTTGAAGATTTTTTCTGACCTGCCTTTGGACGCAGCCGCCTTGACGTTGTTAACCAACGGCGTGGCGCCGCATGAAGTGGTTCTGCCCGCCCGGCGCGCCGAATCGGTGCTGGCCCAGTCCGGCTTTGATCCGGCGTTTGCGGATGCGGACATCGCGTTTGGCCAGCCCGGGGCGGACTCGGTGCGACAATCTCCGCGGCTGCGCTGGCTGCACCTGGCCAGCGCCGGCTTCACGCGCTTTGACACGCCGGAGTTCCGGGCGGAGGCTGTCCGTCGCAGCCTGCTGGTCACCAACAGTTCCTCCGTCTATGCCGGGCCCTGCGCCGAACATGTGTTCGCCTTCATGCTGGCTCAGGCCCGGCAGTTGCCGGCGGCGCTCGCCAGTCATTACGCCAATGGCTCGGCCCCTTGGAATGAGTTGCGAAATTCGTGTGCGTCCTTGTCGCGGCAAAAAGTCGTCCTGCTGGGGTATGGGGCCATCGCCATTCGGCTGGTGGAATTGCTTCAGCCATTCCAGATGGACTTGGTGGCGTACCGTCGCCAGGCACGGGGCGACGAAGGCATACCGATAGTCGCCGCCGGTCAATTATCGGCGGCCCTGTCCGCCGCCGATCATGTGATCAACATCCTGCCGGACAACCCTGAATCCCGGCATTTTTTCTCCGCCGAAAGATTTGCCGCCCTCAAGGCGGGCGCTGTTTTCTATAATATCGGTCGGGGCACCACGGTGGATCAATCGGCGCTCCTCGCCACCCTCCAATCCGGCCGCCTGGCCGCCGCGTGGCTGGATGTCACCGATCCGGAACCCCTGCCGGTGGATCATCCCCTGCGGGCGGTTCCCAACTGTCACATCACCCCCCATATTGCCGGCGGCCATCAACACGAATCCGAATCGCTGGTCCGGCACTTTTTGGATAATTTCCGTCAGTTCGTGGCGGGCGCTCCGCTACGGGACCGGATCATGTAAGGCCGGGTTCAATAACTTCAGCCGCGCCTCCACTTCCGGGATTTCATTTAATTGGGGTGGCGCATATTTCAGGAACAATTCATAATTGGTGATGGCGGCGGCCGGGTGCTGCTCCTGATCGTCCATTTTCGCCAGATTATAATAGGCCGCCAACGCATTTGTGGGATTGGCGATGATTTGAATCACCGCATTAAAATCGCGCCGGGCGCCGGCCGTATCGCCCAGATTCATCCGCGCGATCCCCCGGTTCAACAAGGCCAGGTTATTGGTGGGCGTCTCGATCACCAACTGATCCAGCAGTGGCTCCGCGCGGGCATAATCATTCAGGTGCATGTAGGCGATCGCTTTCAGGTACAACCCATCCGGACTCGCGGGGGCGAGGGCCAGATATTTGTCCACCACCTTCAATGTGTTCGTATATTCCCGACATTCCACAAACAATTTGGCCAGGTTGAGATACGTGTCCGGCCGGCCGGGGGTCAGTTGCTCGACCCGTAAATATTGCGCGATGGCCGGCCGGAACAGCCGGTTCTCCGTCAGGAAAACCCCCAGCATGTTGCAAAAATTTGGTTCATCCACCAGCCCGTCCCGCACCACATACCGCCAGTCCCGGTATTCATTCATGCCCCGGGCCGTGTCCAGCGGCCGTTGCACCGTCTCCTCATGATGATCCAGATAATCCGCATTAAATTTCTGATTGATCTGGGCCGGCGGGTTGAGCGGATCCAGTTGCAGCGCCTCGTCAAAGCAGGTCCTGGCGGCCGGGAAGTGGCCGTAGGTTTGCAACGTGACGCCCCAATCATTCAGAGCCACGGCATAGTAAGTGCCGGCCAATTTCGCATCATGATCCGGCTCCGGCAAAAAACGCAGGGTGTTCACAAAGCTTTTTAATAGCCGGAGCCGGCCGGCGGGCGGCGGCCGAAACGGCAGATTGATCAGCGGGATCAGTCCGGGCAATTGCCCGGTTTCAAACGTCCGCCAAAACGTTTCGTTATCCTGCAAAATTGCCGCCGGCGTGGGCGGGGCCAGGGCGGCTGCCGCCAGGTAAGGCTTGAGTTCGTAAAGCAGTTCATGCGGCTGCGCATAAAAAAACTCGGCCGTCATATCCGCCAACGGCTCCGGGTGCAGGCTATAAAGCGGATGCGCGCCGGCCAGTTGCTGCAGCAACATCACCAGCAGCTTTTTCTCCTGGCCGGGACCGGACGGATCGGCGGGGTTCATCTCCACGTTAAATCCCGGGTTCCGCTGTTTCAGAAAATCCAGATAATCCGGGTGCTGCAACACCGCCTCCGTGTCCAGCACCAGATAATCCGCCGCCCGCCCTTCCCGGATCAACGCCGTTTGCAGGTACAGCAGCCGGCTGGAATCCGTCCCGATGATCACCGCCCCGTCCGGCGGCAGGGACTTCACCACTTGATCTATATAGTCACCGCAGGGATCCGACCGCTTGAGGGCGATGCCCGGCAGGTTCTTGCAAATCAACACGGTGGGCACGCCCAGCGCCACCCCAAACATTCCGGTCAAGGCGCTCCGTTTGAGCCAGCGGGTGACGCGGAGAATTTGTTTGCGCTGACGTTCCTTCCGGGACGACAACCGCCGGCGCCGGGATGGTTCCGGTTGGATCCCCGATATCAACAGGAAATGGCCAACAAAATAACCGATGCTCAGCGCCCCGAGGAAATACATGGGCAACGCAACCTGCCCCAATTGCAGCCGCCGCGGACTCAGGGGCGAGTCAAACATCGTCCACAGGCAGACCAGCAGCAGGAAGCCATAACTCAATTGGAAAAAGATGGTGCCCAGGATCGTGTTCATCCGGCTGGAGCCCGCCAGGAAATGACAGAACCGGATGCCCATCACCAACACCGGCATGACCGAGATCAGGCAGGAGGTGATCAACAACTGTTTGGGAAAGGTGGTCAGTGTGGACTTGTAAGTGGTCAGGCTCAGTTTCAGGGCCGGCCAGAAATCCATGTGCGGCGCCTCCGACAGGCTCGCCACCGTCGGCAATAGCAGGAAGATCAACAACCCCGCCAGCCAGCAGCCCGGAATCTGCCACAACAAATGCCGCCGGAAGGACCGCGGGTGTTTGACGAACCGTTTCAGAAACCGTTCCGTGAAAATGAAAAGTTTTTTGATCCAGATCAACGCCAGGCAAAAGGCCGGAAAAAAAACGGCCATCGCCCAGTCGTTGGCCACAGCCAGGCCGTAGACCAAGGCGCCGCGCAGCAGCCACGCATTGTTCCGGTCGGCGTTATACTCCAGGAAACAGCGGATGACATACGCGAACATCAGCAGATTGAACATCTCGGTGGTGGCGACGGTGGCGTTCTGCCAGAAGCTGAACTGGAGGCCGCAGATCAGCACCGCCGCCAAGGGCGGCAACCACGCTTGTCGGCTGGTCAGCAGCTTGGGCGCCTCATTTCGTTTCCGCTTGATCAGTTGATTTTCCGTCAGGTCATGAGGCAGCAACACCACCGAACGCGCCAGCAATCCCAAGCTGAGGGCCGCACACACCGCCGAGAACAAATTCAGCGCCAGCGGCACCCACGCCGCCGGCAGCCAGCGCAGCGGCCAGGTGATCAGAAACGTGACCGGACCGGTGAGGGTCGGCAACCAGTTGATGTCCTCCAAACGGGCCACCTGTGGGAGGCTCGCCGGCGTGACCCAGTGGTTCAAAGTTAAACCATAAACACACAACATCAACACCCCCAGCAGCCAGGGCAGGCGGCAGGCGGCGAAATACAAGGCCCGGTGGTCGGCCGGGTTGGACGCCTGAGTTCCCGGGGGCAAAGTCATGAAATTACCAAACCATTTTAACATATCGGCTTACAACTGAGCGAACGGAATATGCGAAGTCAGCGGACAATGCACCAGCCTTAAATCGGTCCGGCGGCGGGACGGCGTTCGCATGCCTGGGCGTATCTTGCCCCCGATTAGTTAGTTTTCCAGCGTTCGTCCCCATGATTATTTTGGCTGGCTTCGGTGAGTGGGCTCAAGTGGCGCAGGCCTTGGCCCGGGTATGGCCACCAATAGCCCGCTAACCGTTCGG
>Ga0302319_10003208_pt1 | contig 34510 bp, 22 predicted proteins | sample Bog_T0_2_FD_203319 | JGI IMG/M metagenome (GOLD analysis project Ga0302319, IMG submission 203319) | Peat permafrost microbial communities from Stordalen Mire near Abisko, Sweden - Bog_T0_2 | ecosystem: Environmental > Terrestrial > Soil > Wetlands > Peat | place: Sweden: Abisko, Stordalen Mire...
TTCCGGAAAAAGAGACAAAGGCCCAACGCGCTGAACGCCTCAAGCGCGAGAAGAATCCGTGGGAGACCTTTGACGAGGTGCGCACCTTCGCGCGTGAAGGCCGCTCCAGTGTTGTGCCTGAGTGGGCCAACTACTACTTCAAGTGGTGGGGCATCTACACCCAGGGCGATGGCGTTGGCGCCACCGGCGGCAAAGGCGGCGAGGGCCTCGCATCCGAGTTTTTCATGATGCGCATCGCCATCCCCAACGGCATCCTATCTTCCAAACAGCTTCGCGTCATCGGCAATCTCACGCGCAAATACGCGCGCAATCTGGCCGACATCACCGTACGCCAAGCCATCCAGCTTCACTGGCTCACCATCGAGTCGCTCCCTGAAGTGGTGGATGCGCTGAACGCCGTCGGACTCTCCCCGGCTGGTGCTTGCGGCGACGTGGTGCGCAATGTAACCGGCTGCCCCCTCGCCGGAGTTGCGGGTGATGAGCTCATTGACGCCTCGCCGCTGGCTCTTGAAGTGGCCCATCTACTCAATGGCAATTCGGAATTCTTCAACCTGCCCCGCAAGTTCAAAATCTCCATCACTGGCTGCCCCTCCTGGTGCAGCAACCCTGAGATCAACGACATCGGCCTCACCGCCGTAAAGCACAACGGTGAGGCCGGTTACGCGCTGCGCGTGGGGGGCGGACTCTCCGCCGACCCCCACCTGGCAGTCCGTCTCAATGCCTTCATCCTGCCTGACCAGGCCATCCCCGTGATCCGCGCCGTCGTCGAGATCTTCCGCGCTCAGCAAGGACTGCGCGAAAGCCGCGACCGCGCCCGCCTCAAGCATCTCTTCCTCAAAGAAGGCTGGACCGCCGATAGCTTTCTCGCCGAGCTCCAATCCCGACTCGACTTCACCCTTCTGCCAGGCGTGCCGGAGGAGATCCCCGACGATGTATTCCGCGACCACGTCGGTATTCATCCGCAAAGCCAGCCAGGCCTCAGCTACGTCGGCGCATCAGTCCTCCGCGGCCGATTGACCGGAGAGCAACTCGAAGCCGCAGCCGACCTTGCCGAGCGCTACGGCAGCGGCTCCCTCCGCACCACCGTCTCGCAAAACCTTGTCTTCATCAACGTCCCCAACAGCAAGGCTGTCGAATTCGTCAAAGAGCTTGGTAACATTGGCCTGCAGGTCGAAGGATCCATGTTCTGGCGCGGCGCAATCGCCTGCACCGGCACCGAATTCTGCAAGCTGGCCATCTCAGAAACCAAGGCCTTTACCCGCTGGCTCGTGGACGAACTCGATGAGCGCCTCCCCGGATTCGATCAACAGCTCAAGCTCAACGTCACCGGCTGCCCCAACAGTTGCGGCCAGCACTGGGTCGCCGACATCGGCATTGAAGGCAAAAAGATCAAGCACAACGGCCAGCTTACGGATGCCTTCTACTTCTGCCTCGGCGGCGCAGTCGGCCAGCACGCGGCAATCGCTCGCCCCGTCGGCTATCGCTGCCCCGCCCCCCTCGTTCCCGATGCAATTGAGCGCTTGCTGCGTGCGTATTTAAGCGCTCGCCAGCCTGCGGAAAACCTCCGCGCCTGGTTCACCCGGCATTCCAACGACGAACTCCGCGCCCATCTAGCCGGAGAGGTGCTGGCCCCGGTTGAGCGCGATGTACCCACCGGCCGCGTCCCGCACGGAGTAGCAGACTAAAAGGCTTTGAAAGGGCACGACTTTAGTCGTGCCGAAAAGGCGTTTAAAGGACCCTGGGCTTTAGCCCCCGAGGGAATTGATTTATGAGCATGTTGCCGATCTTCCTCAAACTCGACGGCCGCCGCTGCCTCCTTGTAGGCGCCGGCAACGTCGCGCTTGAAAAAGTCGGCACTCTTTTGAATACTGGCCTTCAAATCCGAGTCGTCGCCCCTGACGCGCGTCCTGAAATCGCGGAGCTGGCCCGCGAAGCCAAGCTTGAATGGATTCAGCGTGCGTTTGAGCCGTCCGACCTCGAAGGCAACACACTGGTCATCGCTGCAACCAACGTGCCCGAAGTGAACGCGGCGGTCTATCACAGCGCAGTCGAGCGCGGCATTCTCGCCAATAGCGTCGACGACATTCCCAACTGCGACTTTTTCTTCGGCTCCATCGTCAGCCGCGGCAGCCTCCAGATCGCGATCTCCACCGGTGGCGAAAGCCCCGCCGTCGCCCAGCGCCTCCGCCGCGAAATTGATGAGCAGCTCCCCGCCGACCTCGGCCCCTGGCTTGAGAATCTAGGCGCACTCCGCCGCGAAATCCTTGAAACGCATCCGCGCACCGAGTCCCGCAAACTTCTGCTTCACCAACTCGCCCACCGCCAGCTCTGCGATTCAGCATCGTGCCCGTCGCGCCAAATGGCCAACTTGAACCCAGTCGCCTCAACCAACAAGGCTGTCATCCTGAGCGACCAGAGCAAGGCGACGGGAGTCGAAGGACCTGCTTCTCCTTCTCCCGCATCCGCCGGCACAGCCTACCTCGTCGGCGCAGGCCCCGGCGACCCAGACCTACTTACAGTGAAGGCGCTGCGGCTGATTCAATCCGCGCAGGTCATCCTGCATGACGACCTTGTCCCGCAAGCCATTCTCGCGTTGGCTTCAACCAATGCTGATATCGTCAACGTCGGCAAACGTTGCGGCACAAAGACCATCACGCAGGACGATATCAACGCGCTGATGATCCTGCATGCACGCGCTGGGAAAGCAGTCATCCGCCTGAAGTCCGGTGACCCGCTCATCTTCGGCCGCGCTGCGGAAGAGATGACCGCCCTGTCTTCAGCGGATGTTCCATACGAAGTCGTCCCCGGCATCACATCAGCCTTCGCCGCAGCAGCAGCCATCGGCTGCTCCCTCACCGATCGCAACAGCGCGTCCAACGTGATCTTCTCCACTGGCCATCACGCCAGCTCACACAACCAGTCGCCACTCCCAGAGATTGAAGACGCCACCCGCGTTGTCTATATGCCAGGCCGCGATCTTCATCTGCTCGCCGAAGAATGGCTGCAGCAAGGTCTTCCCCCCGACTTCCCCTGCGCCATCGTCTCCCACGCCGCGCAGCCCAACCAGACGGTGCGATGTACCACCCTCGCCGCCCTCGGCGACGCCGCGCCCGCCGCCGCGCCCAGTCTGCTCATCGCCGGTTGGGCCGTCCGGGACATAGCTGCAACGCAACACGAAGCAGCCGTCGGCGATTCAGTCACAGCCTGAAATCCAAAACAACTCAACGGAGAAACAAATGTCTGAATCCACCGCTGCTGCGCCCCGGCGCGGCCTTTCGCTCGACGTCGCTGCCGTCACACTCGCGCTGGTCCTCGCACTACTTGTGCGATTCAACCTGATCCCGCCCATCAAGTGGTAAGTCACGCCGCACTCGAAACCCGCAAGGAGATTCCCATGGCTACTGCCTCAACCACCGCAGTTTCCGCGCCTTCCACAAGCGCGCCTCCCATAAGCTTGGTGCGCCGCATCGTAGAGCTCATTCCCGGCCTGCTTCTGCTGGCCGCCGTCGGCTACGCTGGCAAGCTCATTGAGCAATCCATCGGCGCCTATACCAAGTCTCACCACATCACTTTCCCAAATATCGAATATGTTCTCTGGGCCATCGTCATTGGCCTTATCATTGCCAACACCATTGGCATCCCGCGCATCTTTCAACCCGGTGTGGCCACCTATGAGTTCTGGCTCAAGGCCGGCATCGTGCTGCTCGGTTCGCGTTTCCTGCTTGGCGATGTGCTCCACCTCGGCGGCATCTCGCTCCTGCTTGTGGCCTTCGCCATCGCTCTCTCATTTACATTCATGCACTTCATCGGCCGCGCCTTCAAACTCAAACCGAAGCTCACATCGCTGCTAGCCATCGGCTCTTCCATCTGCGGAGTCTCGGCCATCATCGCTGCCAAGCCCGCCATCGACGCAGACGATGAAGACGCGTCTTACGCCATCGCCGCCATCCTTGCCCTCGGCGCCATCTCGCTCTTCACCTTCCCGCTCATCGGCCACTCACTTCATCTCAGCGACAAAGCTTACGGCCTCTGGGCTGGCCTCGCAGTCGACAACACGGCCGAAGCAACAGCCGCCGGCGCACTCTATTCCGACGCCGCAGGCAAAGTCGCCGTCCTAGCCAAGACCACGCGGAACGCCCTCATCGGCTTCGTCGTTCTCGGCTACGCTCTCTACTGGTCGTCGCGCGGACAGGCGCAGGCCGTGGGCAACAAAGCTGCCTTCCTGTGGCACAAGTTCCCCAAGTTTGTTCTGGGATTTCTGCTGATTTCGCTGCTGGCTACTGTGGGTTTCTTCGCCAAGCCTCAACTGGCCAGCCTGGCAAACCTGTCGCGCTGGGCCTTCCTGCTCACCTTCGCCGGGGTCGGCCTGCGCACCAGCCTGCGCGAATTGGGAAAGCAGGGGTGGCGTCCCTTTGCGGTCGGAGCTATCGGCGAAGTCTTCATTGCGCTCGTAACTCTGTTGTTAGTCTACGGCGCGGATCGCTATCTCCACTTGTAACTCATCCTCCATAAGAGTTATCTCGAATAACTCAAAAAGAAAGGCCATTGGCAAGGTCGAATAGACCCAGCCAATGGCCTTCTCTTTTCCAGTTGAGTTACTTGATGTCGAAGCGGTCCAGATTCATTACCTTGGTCCATGCCGCCACAAATTCCTCGACAAATGCTGCTTGCCCGTCACTCGATGCATAAACTTCCGCGAGCGCCCGCAGTTGAGAATTAGAACCGAACACCAGATCGACGACTGTGCCCTTCCATTTCAGTTCGCCGGTCGCTCGATCGTGTCCTTCCAACACGGCGCCAGATGTGGCGGACTTCTGCCACTTGGTACTCATGTCGAGGAGGTTCACGAAGAAGTCATTGGTCAGCGTCCCCGGCTTCTTGGTGAAAACCCCAAGATCCGATTGCCCATAATTTGCGCCCAACGCTCGCAGGCCGCCAATCAGAACGGTAAGCTCGGGAGCTGTGAGCGTCAGCAAGTTGGCGCGATCAATCAGCAATTCCGCCGCTGACCCTTGGTGCTCCTTGCGGAGGTAATTGCGGAAACCGTCCGCGACTGGCTCCAGCGGTGCAAACGACTGCACATCGGTCTGCTCCTGCGTCGCATCGGCGCGTCCCGGCGCGAAGCCCACCTTAACTTCGTGGCCAGCCTTCTTCGCCGCTGCATCAACGGCTGCGCAGCCACCCAGAACAATCAGGTCGGCCAGCGAAACCTTCTTGCCACCCGACTGCGCCTCATTGAATTCCTTCTGAATCCCTTCCAGCTTCGCAAGCACCTTCGCCAGTTCCACCGGCTGGTTAACTTCCCAGTCCTTTTGCGGCGCAAGGCGAATACGCGCACCATTCGCTCCGCCGCGCTTGTCGCTGCCGCGGAAGGTCGAGGCCGACGCCCATGCCGTTGTCACCAACTGGGAAATGGAAAGCCCCGAAGCGAGGATCTTCGCCGACAGCTCAGAAATATCCTGCGCATCGATCAGCACATGCCCCACTGCGGGAAGTGGATCCTGCCAGATGAGTTCTTCCTTCGGAACCAGCGGCCCGAGATAGCGCGCAAGTGGTCCCATGTCGCGATGAGTCAGCTTGAACCATGCCCTTGAGAAGGCATCCGCGAATTCCGACGGGTGCTCGAGGAAGCGCCGCGAAATCTTCTCGTAACTCGGATCAATGCGCAGGGCAAGGTCCGTCGTGAACATGATCGGCGCGTGCTTCTTGTTGGGGTCGTGCGCATCCGGCACCATATCGTCGGGCTTCACCTGCTTCGGCACCCATTGATTTGCGCCCGCCGGGCTCTTCGTCAGTTCCCATTCATACTCGAACAAATTCTCGAAGTAGTCGTTGTCCCACTTCACGGGGTTACTGGTCCATGCGCCTTCCAGGCCGCTGCTGATCGTGTCCACACCTTTGCCGCTGCCAAACGTGTTGGCCCATCCAAAGCCCTGCTCTTCAATACCCGCGCCTTCCGGCTCGCGATCAACATACTTAACCGGATCGGCCGCGCCATGCGCCTTGCCGAATGTGTGTCCGCCGGCGATGAGAGCAACCGTCTCCTCGTCGTTCATGGCCATGCGCGCAAAGGTCTCGCGAATATCCCGCGCCGCAGCCACGGGGTCGGGCTTGCCGTTCGGCCCTTCCGGATTCACGTAAATCAGACCCATCTGCACCGCTCCCAGAGGGTTCTCAAGCTCACGATCGCCTTTATAGCGCTCGTCCCCCAGCCACTTGGTCTCCGGTCCCCAGTAAATGTCTTCTTCTGGCTCCCACACATCCACGCGTCCGCCGGCAAACCCAAAGGTCTTCAATCCCATCGACTCGAGCGCCACGTTGCCGGTCAGAATCATCAAATCGGCCCATGAGATTTTCTTGCCATACTTCTGCTTGATGGGCCATATCAGACGACGCGCCTTGTCCAGGCTCACATTGTCAGGCCAGCTGTTGAGTGGTGCGAACCGCTGTGTTCCATTACCCGCGCCACCGCGGCCATCGGCGATGCGATAGGTGCCAGCGCTATGCCAGGCCATGCGAATGAAGAACGGTCCGTAGTGGCCGTAGTCTGCGGGCCACCAGTCCTGCGAGCTGGTCATCAATTCATGCAGATCCTTGATCACTGCATCCAGATCCAGGCTCTTGAACTCCTCTGCATAATTGAATCCCTCGCCCATGGGATTGGACAGGGCCGAATGTTGGTGCAGGATCTTCAGGTTCAGCTGGTTGGGCCACCAGTTCGCGTTCACCTGGGCTCCGCCCACCGTGTGTTTGCGGGCGCCGTTCAAGAACGGGCATTTTGCATCGCCTGACATGGCGTTCTGATCGTCAACAATCGGTGGTCCCGGCGTCTGTGTTTTGTTGTCGGCCTTCGCGTTTTGGTCGTCGACTATAGGGGGTCCGGGGTGCTTTGCCTGCTCATCAGACATGGGAAAAATCTCCTTAGTTTTCGTGTTGCAATTCTGTTGTCCATCCCGCAATATGGGGCAGGAATTCGATATTCAATGTGAACTGTGGCGAAGTGTTCGCCGACGTCAGTTTACGCCTGCTATTTGAACCTGCATCTCGATTACATAGAATGCGCTCATTCCCACTTTGGGAAGGCTGTGGAAAACTTAACCTTTGTCCCCGAAATGGCCGCGAATTCTCCGAGGTTTCCCGGGATTCTTCCCCTCAAGCAATTCCGGCCTCCCTTATCCACATAAACAGGTCTTTCCTCCGTTGACCCTGCCGGTCAAGGTCCATAGAGTTTGTAATCAGGAAGCAATGTTTCCCGATCAGGTGCGGCTCCCGAAAGTTGCTGCCGCTTCCCCCAGACGTCGCCGCAGGGCGTCCGTCCAATTTGAGTCGAGATGTTGGAGTACACATGCTGAAACTGAGAAAAATTCATATCCTGGGATTCAAAAGCTTTTGCGACCGCACGGAATTGACTGTGCCGGGCACGGGCATTGCCGTGGTAGTTGGTCCCAATGGGTGTGGAAAGTCCAACATTCTTGACGGTGTTAGCTGGGTACTCGGCGAGCAGAGCGCAAAGTCTCTGCGTGGCTCCAACATGCAAGATGTAATCTTCGCCGGGACCCGCGATCGTAAGCCACTCGGCATGGCGGAAGTAACGTTAACCCTCGTGGATCCAGAAGCCTATGAGGGTCCCATCCCGGTCCAGCCAGAACTCCTCGTCGATCCTGAAATCTCCGGCGACTGGGACGAAGACGAAGCGCGCCGCGAACGCGCAAGCGAAGCCGAGGAAATCATCGCCGCAGAACAGCCGGGCCAGGTCATTGATGAGGACGCCGCACAGGAATCCCCTGAAGCACAGGCATCCGCTGAAGGACCGCAGGCCGTTGTACTCAAAATCCGCCGCCGCAAATTCCATCGCACGCCGCAGAAGGGCGAAATCGTAATCACCCGGCGCCTGTTCCGCACCGGTGAAAGTGAGTACCTGCTCAACGGCAAGCTCTGCCGCCTGCGCGACATTCAGGACATCTTCATGGGCACCGGCCTTGGCCCGGAGAGCTACGCCATCATCGGCCAGGAGCGCATCGGCCAACTGCTCAGCTCCAAGCCCCATGACCGCCGCGCCATCATTGAAGAAGCCGCGGGCATCACCCGCTTCAAGACCAAGAAGCGTCTCGCTGAATTGCGTCTGGAATCCGCCAAGCAGAACCTGGCGCGCGTCGACGACATCTTTGAAGAAATCACGCGTCAGATGAACAGCCTGAAGCGGCAGGCCGCCAAAGCCGAACGGTTCGTTGCCGTCCGCGACGAACTCCGCGCGCGCCTTCGCGTCGTCCTGGCCAGTCGCATGGCCGCCATGGATGCCGAGCAATCCGCTCTCGACCAACAGATTGCCGCACTCACCGAACACATCAACGGATCGGCAGGCGAGATCGCAACGCTTGAATCCACCCAGCACTCCACCACCGAACGCGGATACGAGCTCGACCGCGAAGGACACGAAGCCCAGAATCGCGCCAATGAGACCGCCATCGAATTGGAACGGGCCATGGCACGCGGCCGCAGCAATGCCGAGCGCGTCAGCGAGTTGGAAGCGCGAATCGCCGGCTCTGGCGCGGAATTGGAAGCCACCCGCACGCAGTTGGCCGGAATTGCCGAGGAGCGGACGCAGCAACACGCATTCCTCGAGTCGGCTGCCGGCGAATCCAAAGCATTTCGCCAGAAGGTTGAAGCGCAGCAGCAGGAAGCGCGCACAGCCGCCGAAGAAGTCTTCGCCTCGGAGCGGCAGCTCGAAGCAGGCCGGCGTCACGCCATGCACCTGCTCACACTTGCCGGCAATGCGCGCAACCACACCGCCCAGGCCGAAGAGAGTCTTGCGGCCATGCAGCGCGAGGCCGAGCGTCTCGATGCGGAAATGCGTCAGGCCGGAATCGAGCTTGAGGACCTCGGCGTTCAAAAAGGCCAGTCCACCCTCCGCTTTGAAAGCGCAGTCGACGCCCTCAAGCGCCTTGAAGCTGAAATCGCCTCCACTCGCGAATCTCTCCAGGTACGCCGCATTCAGGAGAACACCCAGCGCGCACAAGCCAACCAGTTGCGCGGAGAGCAAGCCGCCGCATCCGGCCGCCGCAGCTCTCTTGAAGCGCTGATCCGCAATCACGGCTACTCCACAGACACCGTGCGTCGCCTCCTGAAGCCGGGCGCCCTTGGAGCAGGCCGCTCGGCCATCGGCACTCTGGCAGACTTCCTCGAAGTCAGCGGCGAGCACGAGGCCGTTGTCGACGAGTTCCTGCGCGAGGAGCTGAATTACATCGTCGTTGAAAGCTGGGTGGCCGCCGAAGAAGGTGTGCGCCTGCTTAAATCCGGCACCGACGGCAGGGCCACGTTCCTGGTTCACTCTCCTGAGCAGCGCGCTCTCTTTGAGGACGAGCCCCTCGAATCCATCAGCGGCCCCGGCCTCACGCCGCTCAAAGACGCTATCCGCGTGCTCAACGGCTTTGGCCGCACCCTCGAATCCATCCTCCCCAAGCTCGGCGACGGTTACCTCGTCGAAGACCCTGCGGAGGCGCAGCGATTGGCTGCGCACCACATCCACGCCTTTTTCCTCACGCCTGGGGGCGAGTGCTTCCACAACACCACGGTGACCGGCGGCAACCCTGCCAAAGAAGGTCCGCTGGCCCTCAAGCGTGAATTGCGTGAGACCGAAGCCCGTCTTGCCAAGCTGGCCAAGAGCCTCGCGGATGCGGAAGCCGAAATCGCAGCCAACACGCGCGCAATCGAGGAACTGGCAGCGCAACTTGAAACGCGCAGCGCGGAACGCCGCAAAGCGGAAACAGACACGGCCAACCAGGGCGCAGCGCTCAAGCAGATGGAAGCTGAAGCGCAGCGCATCGAACGCCGGCTGCAGGAGTGGGCTTCGCAGGCTGCACGCAATAAAGACGCGCGCGAAGCCAAGTCCGCCACCATTGCGCAGAAGCAGGAAGAGACCCAGCGTCTTGAGGCAGAGCGTTCCGCAGCCGAGGCGGCCCTCGATCAGTCGCAGGCACAATTGGATCAACTGCGCCAGAAGCGCGAAGGCCTTCAGCAGGAAGCAGCAGTCGTCACCGCTGAACTTGCCGGCCTTGAAGAACGCAGGCGCGGCGCGGAAGCAGCCTTCCAGCGCATCGATCGGCTTCACTCCGACCTCGAGCGCCGCGTCTTGAGCATCTCGCAACAGTTGGCCGCTGCAAACGCAGAGCGCCTGCAGCGCATTGATGAGAGCTCTTCCCTCGTCGCAAAGCAAAATGAGCTTGCCGAGATGCGCGCCCAGGCCCTCACCGCCGCGCAGTCACTCGCCGAACAGGCTCTTGCTCTGCGTCAGCAACTCGCCGCCATTGAAGCGCAACTGAAGATGAGCCGCGCCGCCATTGACCAATTGCGAGAAGACCGCGCCGCACGCTCCAGCCAGGTTGCCAAGCTTCGTTCCGATCTTGAGCATCTTGAAGCAAGCTGCATCACCGAAGTGAACCTCGAGGCCCAGCTTCTGCGCGCCGACGAGCAGATCGAGCGTATTGCCGGCGAAATCCTCGTCGCGGAAGAAGAAACCTGCCTCGCCCTACGTCAGCGCATTGAACAGATGGGCCCGGTCAACATGATGGCCCTCGATGAGTACAAGGAGACTGCCGATCGCCACAACTTCCTTGAGACACAGCGCAAAGATCTGATGGAGTCCATCGAGAACACGCAGGAGACCATCAAGGAAATCGACCAGATCTCCCGCACCAAGTTCGATGAAGCCTTCGCCAGAATCAACGAGAACTTCGCCATGGTCTTCTCGCGTCTCTTCCAGGGTGGCCAGGCCTTCCTGCGCCTCACCGACCAGGAGAACCAGGCAGAGAGCGGCCTCGAAATCGTCGCCTCGCCCCCCGGAAAGAAGCTGCAGAACGTACTCCTGCTTTCCGGCGGCGAAAAAGCTCTCACGGCTCTCGCATTGCTCGTTGGCATCTTCCAATACCAGCCCAGCCCCTTCTGCGTGCTCGACGAAGTGGATGCCCCACTCGACGAAACCAACGTAGGCCGCCTCGCTGAGCTGCTTCACGCCATGAGCCACGACACGCAGTTCCTGCTCGTCACGCACTCCAAGCGCATGATGCAGTCCGCCGACATGATCTACGGCGTCACCATGCAGGAGCCCGGCGTCTCCAAAGTCGTCAGCGTCCGCCTCGGCAATCAGGATCGCCAACGCGCCACGGCTTAGGGCAATTTCAAGCACTGAATCGCGCTCCAGCACAGCCTTTACGCGGACCTATCGGCACCAATTGCCACGATCAAATGACAATTCAGTGACAATTTGATCAGGCCTCCACTTTAGATTCGGATTGTTTCCAATCCAATCATGTACGGCTGGTCTTATAAGTTGTGCGCGCTGTTCCGTGCAGCCGTCTTCTCAGCTTAATCTGTCAGCATACGTTGTTCATCACAGTGGTTAAGGGGCGTTGGGAAACCGGAGGCGCACTTCGCCGTCTCCATCTCGCAATGCGCATCACTCAACTCCAACCGCCACACCCCAAAGAGCGGAAAACGGAATTGATTGATCTTGCTGAATCTTGTTTGAGTTACTCCTTGTTGCTTTGGACTTGGCTCTCCGAGCCATAACCTCCATTGACTTCAAGGAGACTTTGTATGCGCAGGCAAAAGCGTCTCAGCTATTCCTTCACCGTACTCATTGCAGCCGCACTCGCAGCCATCGGCACACAGCGTTCCGCCCTTGCCCAGACATTCACGGTGACTCCTCCTTCGCCGGGATGCCAGCTTCTGAGCGCTCCGGGCGGCACAACTCCCGCGTTCTGCGATACCTTCGACAGACCCGAAGGAATTGGCGATCGCTCCGGTGCTTTGAACGGCACGGTATGGGGCGTTTCTCGCATGCTGGGTGGTATAAACCAGGGTCAAGGCCAATTCTTCGATGTATCGCCTACAGCCATTGAGCTGTGCGGCACTACCTATTCGGTCATCAATCCGAACGATGTTCAAATCTGCGACGGCCAACTGGTTGAGGCGCAATTCGATCAGACGGGCGTCACCTCGCTCGCCATGTATCCCAAGCAGCCATTCGATATCTCCGGCGGACGCACGGGGACTGTTGCGTTCGACGTGAGTAACGACAGCCACGGCGGCCATAGCATCTGGCCGGAGTTATGGTACGTCGATACACCGGTGCCAACGCCGTTCGTCCACGACACATCGCTGATATCGGTGCCGGCAAATGGCTTCGGCATTCGTTTGGCTGGAACCTGTCCGGCAAACTCCGGCGGCTGTGGCGCACGCTTCGTCTGTCCGGAATACTCTCAGAGCGTGCCGGTCGTCACCGTCGACGCAGCGTGGGTGATCAACAACTACATGGAAACGGAGGTCGATGCGTTTTCGAATCCGACCGCTCCAGGCACCTTAGCCGTTACACCGGTCGATTGCGTGCAGGCGTCATCCGGGCCGGGCAACATGAATCACTATGAGCTGCGCGTCTCTCAAAATGAAATCGATGTGTATGGCATCGATGCCGGCGCGGCAGGACCGCTCAAAAAAATCGCGAAGATCACCAACGCGGGACTTACGCTCACAGCCGGCCTCCTCTTTATGGAAGACAACCACTACAACGCAAATAAGGATAGCAACGGTCAGGGAGTTCACACATTCACATGGGACAACTTCGCGTTTGACGGGCCCATCCTGCCACGCGATCTGGCATTCGATGTCCTTGATGCGCTTACGCCAGTCGGCCCCGGCTATCCTGGCTTGCTCAATGATGGCTGGGGCTTTGGCGGATTCGACCAATCTCCCGCACCGCCTCCTCTGACCCTTACTGTGCCCGGCGTGTACAACGTTGCCAATGCTGCCGCCGCGCTGCTGACTTTCAATTTTCAAGATTTCAACTACGCCAACTTGGCCGCCCCGGCGCCATTCATCAGCTATAGCGTGAACAGTGGCGCCACGCACCTCGCTCCGTTTCCATTTGGTCCCTGCGGCGTTCAGAACGGTGGCCCGGCGTGCAGCAGCGAATACACGATTTCAGTGCCGGTAAACCTCTCCGATGTAAAGACCGGCGATAACACCATCACGTTGAATGCCACCGATGGCGTGGCCATTTCCAATGTCGATTTGATCCTGCACGGCGCTGGCGGCATTCCATGCACAACAAGCTGCCCGGCGACTCTTCCATCGCCAACGATAACCATCACACCGTCCGCTTCGAGCATCACCAACGCGCAAGGGCTGACAGTGTCTGTGAATGTCGCCGGTAGCGGTACTCCGGTTCCTGCCGGCACCGTGACCCTCTCGGAAGTCGGTTATACATCCGCGCCGATAACTCTCAGCGCCGGCAAAGCCACCATCTCCATTCCCGCCGGATCGCTGCCCGCTGGCCCCGATTTGCTGACGGTCAATTACTCGGGCGACAGCAACTATGCCTTCACCAGTAACAACAGCTCCGTGAATGTCAGCAGTGTGCAGCCGGTTGCCGGGAACGCTTCGCTTATATTCTCGCCCTCCGCTTATCCGGGCATCACTACAGCGCAGCCGCTACAGTTTGTTGTCGATCTTTATGGAAGCGGGTTCCTGGCCCCAATCGTGGTCACCGGAAACGTAACGGTGACGGGGGGCGGCTACAACTCTGGCGCAGTACCCCTCTCTGCCGGGCTCGCGACCATTAATATTCCCGCCGGCGCGCTGGCCGTTGGCAACGACACGTTTGCAGTCAACTACTCGGGCGATAGCAACTACGCCGCAGAGGATTTTACCAACCAGATCACAATAACGGTCACCGGCACGTCTCTGCCAACCATCACCAGCTTTGTAGCAAGCCCCTCGACGATTACAGCGGGAGCCAGCAGCACCCTGGCCGGAGTATTCTCCAACGGTGCAGGCGTCATCACCCCTGGTAATATTTCCGTTATCAGTGGTACGGGTGTAAGCGTCAGTCCCACCGCAACCACCACCTATACCCTCACAGTCACGCCCACCACGGGGACGGCAGTTACGCAGACGGCGACTGTTACCGTGCAGTCTGCCACGCCAGTACCCGCAACGCTCACTTCCCCAACGCCGGGGCTCAGCACCAAACTCGGTGCCAGCAATGTTGCCTTCCAGTGGACCACCGGCACCGGAGTCACGGACTACCAGCTCAACCTAAGCACCATCGGGCCGGGTTTAAGCGACCTGTTCCTGCATAAAGGCACAGCTACTTCCGCGGTTGTGCCCACAATTCCCGCAGACGGCGAAACGGTCTACGCAACGTTGTATTCAAAGATCAACGGAGCTTGGCAGGCGAACGCCTACCTCTATACCGAAAGCGGCACTCCCGTACCGGCTACCCTCACATCTCCCACGCCGGGCGTGACCACCGTCCTGGGCGCAACCAACGTATCCTTCCACTGGAGCACCGGCACCGGGGTCACGGACTACCAGCTCAGCCTCAGCACCATCGGGTCGGGTCTAAGCGATCTGTTCCTGTACAAAGGCACAGCCACTTCCGCGGTTGTATCCGCCATTCCCGCAAACGGCGTTACGGTATACGCAACCCTCTATTCAAAGATCAATAGAGCCTGGCAGTCGACCTCCTACGTCTATACCGAAAGCGGTACGCCCACTCCCGCGGTACTCACTTCTCCCACACCGGGACTAAGCACCATCCTGGGCACCAGCAATGTGCTCTTCAACTGGAGCGCGGGAACTTCAGCCTCGGAGTACCAGCTCAACCTGAGCGCGATTGCACCCGGCGGCAGCGACCTCTATTTGTTCAAAGGCACGGCTCTCTCCGCGACGGCTCCAACCCTACCCGCAAATGGAGTCAAGGTGTACGCGAGGCTCTACTCAAAGATCGACGGAGTCTGGCTCTTCAACGACTACGTGTACACCGAACAGTAGTAAAACGGGAAGCCTCGCGCTGCGCTTAGTCAGCGCAGTGCGAGTGAATTCGCGTAGTAAGGAAAATCGAAACGAGCCATTGTGCCCAAAAGAGCGCGTCTTTCCACCTCGCACAATCAAGGCAGCGGGCATCCAAGGCGATCTGGGGATATCCGCCGATTCTTACATGCGCGCAATAACCCGCCCGTTTTTATCAGTTTGCAGGCGCATTCTGTTTGGAATGAGCACACACGCAAAAAAATCGCCTCCGAAGGATCTCTTCTCCTCGGAGGCGCTTGCATTTCACAAGATAGACGGGTACCAGTAGCCGGCGCTGGAGGTCGGTAGCACGCGGCTACTGGGTATCCCTATACAAACGAAGCAAGCAGCGGCTTCCCCTTTCCACGGCTGCCTCGTATCGCCCGGCTCTAAGAAGGCTTTTCTTGCTCACCTTCCGAACCATGTTGACAACTGGAGTGTCTCCTATACTGAAAAGTCGTTCCGTGACGGCCGTCACAAGGCTACATGTTTTTTTCCACAACGCAATCTTTTTGCATTCGACCACAAAGTCAGCAACCGGCACTGGTCAATTCTGAACACCTTCCCATGATGCCGCGAACATTGACAAACCCCGCCTCGCACTTGAGAATCGAAGATTCAGTACCCGCCAAGGCAGGCCTCTCCGTGACAGCACTTCTCACTACAAATCTGGGCGAAATACCTTTGCTCGGCCGCGGCAAAGTACGCGATCTCTATGCGATTGACGACGCGCTGCTGCTCGTCGCAACCGACCGCATCTCCGCATTTGACCATGTACTCGCCACCGGAATTCCCGGCAAGGGAAAGATCCTCACCCAGATATCGCTTTTCTGGTTCGATCTGCTCGAAGCGATTGTTCCCAACCACCTCATCACTGCAAACGTCGACGAATTCCCGCAGGCGCTTCACCCATATCGGGATCAGCTCGAAGGCCGTTCCATGCTCGTCAAGCGCGCCGCCATGTTTCCCGTCGAGTGCGTTGCGCGTGGCTATCTCGCCGGCTCAGGCTGGAAGGAATATCGCAGCAGTGGGACCGTCTGTGGCATTCCCCTGCCGGATGGCCTTCTGGACGGTTCGCAGCTTCCCGAGCCGCTGTTCACCCCCGCCACCAAAAGTCAGGACGGCGAACACGACGAAAATATTTCATTCGCTGCCACTGAGAACGTGCTCGGAGCGGAGGACGCCGCCGAACTGCGCCGCCTGACACTCGCCCTGTATAACCGCGCCGCTGAACACGCTGAATCCTGTGGCCTGATTCTTGCCGATACAAAATTTGAGTTTGGCAGAACCGCCAAAGGGATTATCCTTGCCGATGAGGTTCTCACTCCGGATTCCTCGCGCTTCTGGGAGGCTGCTTCCTGGCATCCTGGTGGCGCGCAGCCCTCGTTTGACAAGCAGTTCGTACGCGACTACCTGGAAGACATCCAATGGAACAAGCAGGAGCCCGCACCGCCTTTGCCGGACGACGTTGCGGAGCGCACGCAGAGCAAATATCTTGAAGCCTTTCGCCGCTTGACCGGGCGGCATCTCAGTCTGTAGTGCCTTGAACGGAGTACACATGGTTTGGATCGACTGGGTCATTGTGATCGTGATGGCTGTGTCCGTGATAAGCGGTCTATCACAGGGCTTCTTTCGTTCTGCCTGCGGACTGGCCGGCCTTCTGATCGGACTGGAAGTTGCATCCTGGAATTACGGTCGCGTATCGGCCGTGCTCCTGCCGATTTTTCGCGTCAAGGCGATCTCTGACGCAGTGGGATTCATACTCATCGCTGTCCTTGTGCTCGCGATTTTTGCCGTTATTGGCGCTCTGCTGGCAAAAGCATTCAAGCTCATTGGGTTGGGCTGCCTCGATGGTCTGGCCGGTGCCGTTTTTGGATTTTTTCAGGGCATAATTCTGGTAACCTTGGGAATCCTCGCTATCGTCGCATTCTTCCCTGAGTCGAATTGGCTGACGGAAGCGAGGCTGCCTAAAATGTTCTTCGGTGTATGTCATCTAAGCACGAATGTCAGCCCTGCTGAGCTTTCGCACCGCGTGCGCGACGGCCTGAAAGTGCTGGAGCATGAGTCCAGTGGATTGATTAATCCGAAGAAGAGTTGATGGTAAAGCAGCGTTTTCCGCGACGATAATAAATCGATCATTCTGTAAAAAATGGCAAGAGGTGGATGTGAGAAGAGAACTGGATAGCCTGGTCACACAAATGCATTCGAGCGGCATTGGCTATGAAGATGCCGTGCGCGAGTTCAAGAAGCAGTATCTGCGCGAAGTGCTTGTGGCACACAGGGGAAACCAGTGCAAAGCGGCTGAAGAGTTGGGGATGCACCGCAATACGCTGAGCCGCGCCATGGCCGAACTGAAGCTTGATCTCTCCGAAGTGCGAGCAGGCCTCAAGCGTCCGCCGCGTAGCGAACGTCCTGTATTTAGCACTGCGCGACAGAGCTTCCGCCAGGGCTGACGATTTAACCTAGGACATGTTGACATCTCAATCGACCAATGAAGCGCGTGTCGCCATCGAGCCGGGTTTTGCCTGGGACGAGCAAAATGCGTATCTCTTCGACATCGATGGCACACTGCTCCGCGACCCTGATCGCGTTCACTTCGACTCCTTCGCCTCCAGCGTGCATCGTGTCACCGGCTTTGAAATCACTCTGGCTGGGATCCTTCTGCATGGCAGCACCGATACAGCCATTCTCCGGGAAGCATGGCGGCAGGCCGGTATCCCTGCAGCGGTCCTCGAGGAGCAGATGGAATCCATCCTGGAGGCGATGCGAAACACCGTTGCCGAACGCCGTCATGAGATGAGAGTTGTGCGCATGCCGGGTGTCGAACAAGCTCTTGACCACCTCGCAAGGCGCGGCGCAATCCTGGGCGTGGCCACCGGAAACTTGGAGACCATCGGCTGGATCAAGGTGGAACAAGCCGGCCTGCGCCAATGGTTCCGCTTCGGCGGCTTCAGCGATCACTTCCCTGTTCGCTCAGAGCTGATTGGCGCGGCGGCAGATAAGGCCAGAGAGCTTGCAGGCCGCGGAGCCACCATTTGCGTCGTCGGCGACACACCACGCGACATAGAGGCTGCACGCGCCAATTTCCTCTCCGTCATCGCCGTAGCCACCGGCAAATACACTTTTGACGAATTACTCGAGTATCAGCCAGAGGTCTGCGCTTCCTCGCTCGCCGATCTTCTCGCCCTCACCCGGAACTCGCAGTGAACACGCAGCGATCCAGGATGGCAGTCAATCCCGCCTCGGCTGGGACCCAACTCCGCCCGTGCGCGCCCGAACCTTCCGTTCATCAAAAGAATTGGATCGTCTGTGCGTTTTTTGCGGGACTTATCCTGACGCCTGCAACCCATTTGCCCTCGCAACAGCAAGGTCCGCCTGCACAGCCGGCTCCCCCCGCACAGTCCTCCCCGTCCGCACAGCCGTCCCCATCTGTCACGGCCCCTTCCACTCAAGACAAAACCGCAATGCCCACGAAGCCGCCAAACGGCGGCGAACGCCGGCGCGCAGCCAAGCTGTTTCTTAAGGCGAGCAAGCTGTTTGAGAAGGAGCAGTTTGAACAGGCGCTAGCCGATTATCGCCAGGCGGCCAAGCTCGATCCATCAAACCCCAACTATGCTCTTGCGGGCGAACTGGCTCGAAGTCATGCGGTGACAGCGCTCCTTCAGGCCGCGGTCAAAGACCGTAATCGCAGCGATGCCTCAGCCGAGCGGCAGGCCCTGGCGCGGGCTCTCGCTCTAGATCCCGAGAACGCCCAGGTGATCGAACATCTGCACGAACTCGCGGATCAAGCCACGCTCGCTGAGCCTCAGCCTTTGTATGCTCAGACGGGCTCGGGACTGGGCGAAGCTGTGACCCTTGCGCCAGCCGCGGAAGTCCACGACTTTCACCTGCGCATCGAACAGCGCCAGGCGATCCAGCAGGTCTTTAAAGCGTACGGGCTCGACGCCACGGTAGACGAAAGCGTCCACCCCATCATGATCCGGCTCGACCTCGAAGGCGCCAACTTCGAACAGGCCGCGGGCGTTCTGAGCCTGATGACCAACTCGTTCTATGTGCCTATCGACGCGCACCGTGCCCTGGTGGCCCGTAACACCCCTGAGAACCGGCTGCAATTCATGCGGCAATCCCTGGAGACCATTTACCTGCCCGGCCTGCAACCAACGGAGCTCACCGACGTGGGAAACGTGGCCAAGAACATTTTTGAATTGACGGCATCCCAGGCCGTTGTTGAGCCCTCCGCAGGCACCATCACGGTACGCGCGCCACAGAAGACACTCGCCGCCTTCAATGCCACCATTCAGGACCTCATCGCCGGCCACAATCAGGTGATGCTTGATGTGCGCCTGATACAACTTGCGCACAACAGCGGCCGCGATACAGGCATCCAGCCTCCTCAGCAGCTCACTGCCTTAAATGTTTACGCCGAAGAACAGTCGATTCTCAACGCCAACCAGGCCCTCGTGCAGCAGATCATCTCCTCCGGCCTCGCTGCTCCCGGCGATACGCTGGCGATTCTCGGCATCCTTCTGGCGTCAGGCCAGGTCTCAAGCTCCATCTTCTCCAATGGAGTCGCCCTCTTTGGCGGCGGCCTCACACTCTCCGGGATCTCTCCGAAGCCGATCACGACCGATCTCAATCTGAATTCCTCTGAATCGCGCCAACTGGAACAGATGCAGTTGCGCCTCAGCGATGGAGAGGCGGGCACGGTGCGTTCAGGCACGAAGTATCCCATTCAGACATCTTCGTTTTCGAGTCTCTCGGCAAGTCTTCCCAACATTCCGGGACTTACCTCGGCCGGAAACTCCAGCGCCCTGTCCTCGCTTCTTGCCGGGTTGAACAGCGTGCCCAACGTGCCCCAGGTGCAATACCAGGATCTGGGCCTTACGCTGAAGGCGACACCCAAGGTACTGCGCAACAACGACGTCGCTCTCACCATCGACTTGAAAATCGATGCGCTCGCGGGCTCGGCGCTCAATGGCAATCCGATCCTCGCCAATCGATCCTATTCCGGCGTCGTGACACTGCGTGAGGGCGAAGGCGCCGTCCTCATCAGCGAACTGGATAAGCAGCAAACCCGCGCTCTGAGCGGCTTGCCGGGGCTCACCGAGATTCCCGGCCTCAACAACGTCACCGAGAACAACACCCAGAAAACCTCGTCGACGCTGGTCATCGTCATCACGCCCCACGTCGTGCGCGGAACGCAATCAGCCGGCCACTCGCCCATGATGCGCGTTGAACCTGTGACCAATAGCGGAGCACGTTAATTCGCAAGTGCTTGTCTTCTGGCTGGAAGATCAAATCACTAACGTATTGGTAAGCGTCCGGTTCTCGCAGTAACGCTGTCCATGCCAGGATTAATTGTCCACGATGTCGTAGTCGGTCACCAATCCTTCCGCCGTTAGGTAAACCAACAGATTGCGGGTCTGTTTATCCATAACCAGCCGGTAGTAAAGTACCTTGCTGACCTTCGCGCCGTGTCGCTCGATCCCGCGACCCGCAACGTCTTCTTCACCAACAAACGCAAGTGATCGAAGCCCGACAAAATCCGTGCTTCCAGAGCCAAAGTCCTTCTTCGCCGATGGCGCGATGCTGGCATTTTCTTCAACTGCCTTTCCGCCCTTCTCCATTGCCATGAGCGCATCTTCTATCCGCCGGCTTCGCCCTTGATCGGGATCTGGTTGTGGCTTTTTCGACTCAAATAACGGACCGACGCGTGGTATGGTACGTTCGCTTCCGTCGTCCTGCCGAACCACCAATCCGGTCACTTCTCCATCGGAATTCTTGACGAGAGTGAGCTGAACGCCTTCCTCCGTCATCCAGAACGAACTTGAAGAAACAGGAATGTAATCATCTGCCTCGCCTACCGGCAACTGTGCCAGCATGCCCCCGTTTCCCGGAGTCAGCGTGAGCATATACCCTCCCCAATACTCATAGCGTCCCGCGGCCTGAGCAAAGCCATCGGGACCCACCTTCACCTGCGAGGGCTGCACTCCCTGCATTGCAGGTCGAATCGCCGGAATATAGACTCGCGCCACCCCCGTTGCAATGCGTCCGGTATTGGAGAGGCCGCTCTGGTTTGTGAGCACGATGACCGTCAGTCGATCATCGACAAACCGCGAAATGTTTCCCACGAACCCGTCCATGGCCCCGTTGTGGTTGAGGTTGGTGCGCCCCTTCACTGACGAGATTTCCCACCCAAATCCATAGGTCGTGAGCGTCCCATCCGCTAGCTTGGTTGGAGTCCACATCGCTTTGCGACTTGCTGCATCCAGAACCCTGTCGGTATATAGGGAAGCATCCCACTTCGCCAAGTCTGTAACGGTGGAGAGAAGTGAACCCGATCCGATGTACCTGGTCGGGCTGACCTGTGGATCGCATCTCCGGAGCACGTTGTTGTCCCACAAATACGCCTGCGCTCGATTGGGCACGATTGTGCTCCTGTCTTTCACCCTCGTGGCCGTCATCCCCAGAGGTCTAAAAATGTGCTCCTGAAGAAACTCTCCGTAAGATTCTCCACTAACCCTCTCGATGATGATCGCGAGCAGATCGTAGTCCATATTGCCGTAGGAGTATTTTGTTCCAGGCGCCGAAAGCAGTGGCAGGGCCGCCGCCGACCGGATCAACTCATCTTCCGTATAGTCCGCAAAAAGCCCGTTCCCGCTTTCTGGAAGGCCATCCCTTTGCTGGCCGGAAGTATGGGTAAGCAGGTGGCGAATTTTGATGGCCTTCCATGTCTCCGGCGATTCGTGGATGTACTTCCCGATCAAGTCGTCCAGGCCGATCTTGTTCTCCTGCACCAGAATCAGGACCGCGGCCGCTGTAAATTGTTTGCTAATCGAGCCAAGCTCATAGACCGTGTCCGGAACAGCAGGCACATTCAGTTCCAGATTGCCGGTTCCATATCCCTTCAGCTTCACGACTTTGCCGTCTTTGACGACCGCAAGGGAAAGGCCTGGGATATGCTCCTTATCCATTCGAAGCTTGACGTAGGCATCCACATCGTCCGCGCGGGCCGAGGAGGGAAAAGAAAGTGCAAGGAGGATGAGCAGGAATGCCAAACCCCGGGTGGTCATAGTTGTATGCTCCATGAAACAGCGATGCCTTCAAAAACCTGACTCAGACCGGGCGAGTCTGATCGCGACCCTGTTTGCAAATGCCCCGACTGGCGTGTACTAAAAACACTAGCAGTCCTATGACCAAAATCGCCGAAGTCTACAAGTCGCACATATTCCGTCGCTTGAATGCAAAACCAAGCGGCCTAAGGCATAAGTGTCCGTGGCCCTTGTTCGAATTCGAACTTCGCTGTTCGATACTGCACACAGCTTCTCCGGAATATCGATGATCAGCAAGTACCTCACGCAATCTAAATTGGGGGTAGTCCGACGACTCTTTTGGTGGTTGTGGAGAGAAAATGGGACCGCACGTTCGAGCACAAACGCAAGCTGCACGAAGGCTTCACATCCGTAGCTGCATATAACTGTCCCAATCAAGCATCAACTAAGCTAACGTCTCCTGGGCGAACGGGCCCCGAATGTTCTTCAGCCCCGGGGTCCCCACAGACAGGTCTTCGTCTGTGTGGTGAAGTCTGCGGGTGGCGAATCGAAGGACCTGCTGTTGCCTTTGTTCTTGCTGTTGCTCTTTATGGCACTTTAAAAATATCTGTCATCCTGAGCGAACGGGGCCCCAGGCGTTTTTCAGCCTGGGGGTGGTGAGTCGAAGGACCTGCTTCCCTATAGCCCTTCCTATCTACAGCCTTTTACAACTACAGCCTTTTACAACTAACCATCATCCTGAGCAAACCCTGGGTCCCCACAGACAGGTCTTCTTCGTCTGTGGCGTGGAGGTTGGGGGTGGTGAGTCGAAGAACCTGCATTTTCTTTCCATCCGTAGCTGCATCCAGTAAGTCGAAGGTCTCGCATTTTTTCGCGCTTTTTCGCACTAAAACCTCTAAAAACAGCCCCGAAAATGCGTGTTTTTACACCCTATGGCCCCTTCCAAACCCCACATACGCCACCATTACGTCCCCCTTCGGCCGGACGATTTCGTCTCACCGGGATTGGTTTCTGACTTTGTGGGCCCACGAGGTGTCATACAAACAGAATATGTCCCCCTTCAGCCGGGCACGTTTTTCACTTTTTCAACCACCCGCGAACCTCGGTACAAAGTCCCTCGCTCAACACGCGACCAGTCGCCTGCCCACCCGTTTACAGGGTTGTGCATGAAGAATTCCCGATATGTTTTCATCGGGTCTGGAAAATCAAATTTCTATTCTAAAAATCAAATCACTGCTTTATTGATCGAATAGTTCATCTCACAAATTCCTGCGTCCCCGCCCTCGCGATCCAATTTGCTTGTGTCGCGAGGGTGGAAGAACGCAATGCCGAAACTCCGGCTCTTATTTGCTCAGGCCGTCCAGCTTCACCTGGTAATCAACCACCTGCTTGATCGTGTCATAAGGAGCGCCACCGATCGGAACCTGGCGTCCGTTCACCACCAGCGTCGGCGTCTGCTGAATATCCAGATCCTGCGCCAGTTTTACCGAAGCTTCCACCGCTTCGGATGTCTGCGGAGTCGAAGCGCAAGCCGCAATCTTGGCCGGATCCTGCCCCGCCTTGGTTGCTGCGCTGTTCAGCGTAAGTATGGCTCCGTCAGCGCTTGTCAGGCCGTCCTGTCCTTCAAACACAGCCCCTGCGAATTGGAAGAACGCATCGCTCCCGCCCGCCTTGGCCACACAGATCGAGTATTCAGCTGCCAGCTTTGCCTGCGGATGGATCCTCTCCAGCGGATAGTTCTGAAATACAATCCGCGCCTTCGGGAAATCCACGGCCAGCTTGTCCATATTCGCCTGCGCGTCCTTGCAATGCGGGCACTGGAAGTCAGCGAATTCCACAATCAACAGGTCTTTCGCTGCCGCGCCGCGATAAGGTCCGTCGGCCTTCTGCTGCAGCGTTGCCTTCGCTTCGGCATAGGGATGCTCGCCGAATGGAAGAATCTCTTCACCGGCAATAATGTGCTTGCCATCAGGAAGAGCGAAAAACTGGATCGCCGACGACTTCTGTTTGCCGCTCTTGTCGCCAACCAGCACCACCACTTTGCTGATGCCTTCTACCGGCGTCTTCAGCACCGCCTGCACCTGCCACATGCGCGTTTCATCGTAGCCCCAGCTTGTCTGCAGAAAGGCATTGATGGTGTCCTGGCTCGGCGACGAAGCGGTAAAGTTCTTCGGGTCCGGCTTGGGAAATACCGGCGCTGCGGCTACAGGCGCCGATGGGGCCGCATCCGCGGGTGTTTGTGCGGGCGCCGGAGGCACATTCTGTTGCGCAGGGGCCTCGTAGAATGAAATCGATAACGCAGCCAGGGCAACCGCACTGGCAAAACGGACGGACAAACGGATCAAGCTGATTCTCCTTGTAATGCGGGAAGACTCCCGCAGTTTAGCTTACACCTGCACCTTGACTGCGATGGGAAATCTGCGCCCCATCCCAAATGATTTCGAAGTAACTTTCAGCACCGGGGCAGCCTGCTGGCGTTTGTACTCGGAACGCTCCACGAGCCGTACAACCTGTTGGACGAGTTCAAGCGGAAATCCGTGTGCAGCGGCAATGTGTTCCGGCGTCTCGTACCGTTCCACATAAGCTTCGAGAATTGGATCCAGAACTTCGTAAGGCGGCAATGAGTCTGTGTCCTTCTGGTCCGGCCGCAGTTCCGCGGACGGCGGCTTTTCCAGGATTGCGCTCGGAATCACCTCGCCATTGCGATTCAGCCAATGGCAAACCGCATATACGCGCGTCTTCACCAGGTCGCCGATCACCGCCAACGCGCCCACCATGTCGCCATACAGCGTGCAATAGCCCACCGCCATCTCCGACTTGTTGCCCGTGGTCAGCACCAGCGCCCCAAATTTATTCGAGAGCGCCATCAGCAGCCCCCCCCGCACGCGCGATTGGATGTTTTCCTCCGTTGTGTCCGGCTTCAACCCCGCAAACAGCGGTTCCAACGCCTGGGTATACTCCTCGAACAAACCCTCAATGCCAATAACTTCATAGCGAATCCCAAGATTCGCCGCCAACGTCCTGCTGTCGTCTATCGACCCCTGGGAAGAATAAGGGCTGGGCATCCCGATCGCGAGCACGTTCTCAGCACCCAGAGCATCTTTGGCAATCGCCGCCACCAGAGCTGAGTCGATTCCCCCGCTCAGTCCCACCAACACCTTGCTGAATCCGCATTTGCGCACATAATCGCGCGTGCCCAGCACCAATGCCTCATAGGCGGCTGCTGTGTCGTCTTCGTCCGTTGCAGGAATGACCGGCTCCTCGGCATTCGCATTCAAAAGGTCCGCCACCACCAGGTCCTCTGCAAACGAGGCAGCCTGCGCAATCACCTCTCCGCGCGCATTCAGTGCGAATGAAGATCCGTCAAAAATCAGGCTGTCATTCCCGCCGACCTGGTTACAAATCAGTACGGGAATACCATCGCGCCGGGCAATCGCCGCCAGCATGTCGCGCCGTGTCGCGCGCTTCCCATGCCAAAACGGCGAGGAAGATAAATTGATGTGCACCGCCGGGTGCTCACGCATCAACTCCTCCAGCGGATCAACCTTGTAGAGCCGCCGCTGCCAGAAGCCCTTGTCGTTCCATGCGTCTTCACAGATGGTCACGGCCAGCCGCACGCCATCCAGTTCCACCACTTGCTGTGGTTTGGATGCCGCAACAAAGTAGCGCTGTTCGTCGAAGACATCGTAGAACGGCAGCAGCCGCTTGTGCTGTTCAAGCAGCAATCGCCCGCCATCCATAAGTACGGCCGCATTCACGGCCGGCTTGCCGCTTCCACCTTCCGCCGCCAGCGCTACCCCGGCCAGCACAGCAGTCGGCAGGTTGCTGGTTGCCGCGGCAAGTTCATCCACGGCCTCGCGGCAGCGCGCAAGAAAGCTCGGTTTTTCCAGAAAGTCAGCAGGAGGATAGCCGCAGATGACCAATTCAGAGAAGACCGTCAGCCGCGCACCCGCAACTGCCGCGCGCCGGCTTGCCTCAACAATCTTCTCAACATTTCCGCTGAAATCCCCAACTGTTGGATTGATTTGAGCCAGTGCAATCTTCACACATCCAGTTTAAATCCCGACAGGCAGGGAGACCGAAAACTGGAAGCTGATCGCAGCCACAGGGTCCAGCCTCTAAAGTTCATTTCATACATTCGGGGCCGGACTGCGAACGGCATAAGCACATCTACCGCCAGGAATGGCAGTTCGCCTAATCCAGTTGAAATCAATGTTGAATGCTTGACTGTCCAATTCCATATCGTATTGCTGCCTTAAGTACGTCGACTTTTATATCTGCCAGTGTTTTGAATTTAATGCAATAGCCCGTGACGCTTGCTTTGCCGAGTTCTTTTCCAAATGTCTGGGCCAGGTGTTTCTTGTCATCTATTCCCATAATGTAGACAGAAATGCCTGTTGTATTCGCACTTAGACCGATTTGATAGAACTCCCTTGTTTTTCCATTTGCATATTTCATGGTTTGGGATCCATATCCAATGTTTGGGTTGGAAACGATTTTTCCTTTCTCGTCTTTTCCATCTAAGAACCACAATTTACTTGTTGGCATCAACGCCAAAATAATGCCATGTAACTCTTGAATTTCGCTACGTTTTGGTTCCGGTTGAGTGGCAATATACTCCGTGATCTGTTGCTGCACGTTCATGTAAATCTCCTTGGCTTGCCGGTAATTCAGTGCTCCGGGAACAACCGGTTTGGAGTCTGCTTGCTGGGGAGCGTCGAAGGATTTACATTATCCCCGTGCGATTCTAACAAGGAACTTTAGAAACACCACCCTAAGTGCCCGTCCCCGCAAACACCACGGCGATCGTCCGCATAATAATCTTCAGGTCCAGCCACATGCTCCAGTTCTCGATATAGGTCACATCCAGCGATATGTAATTGTCGAACGAGGGATCCTGCCGAGCTTGCACCTGCCACAATCCCGTAACCCCGGGAGTCACATCCAGCCGACGCAGATGGCTGAGTTTGTATTCCTTCACTTCGCTCGCAATCGGCGGCCGTGGTCCCACAACGCTCATATCGCCCTTCAGCACGTTGAAGAACTGCGGCAACTCGTCAAGCGAATACTTGCGCAGAATCCTGCCCACTTTGGTAATGCGCGGGTCGTTCGATATCTTGAACAGCACTCCGTCCCGCTCATTCATGTGCATCACTTCCACGCGGCGTCTTTCAGCGTCGCGCACCATGGTGCGGAACTTGGTGCAGTGGAAGACACGGCCCTTCTTTCCGATTCTCTCAGACGAATAGAAAATTGGACCGCGCGAGTCCATTTTCACCGCGATGGCAATCGCCAGAAACACTGGAGCAAGCACGATGATGACCACGGTCGAAAACAGAATGTCCAGCACCCGCTTCAGAACCAGAGCTACCTCAGGCACATATCCGCGGTGCAGCGGAATGGTCGGAAACTGGCCTACATACTCAATGTGGTTGTTCCAGGAAAGCGTGCCGTACAAATCCGGAACCACGCGCAGGTCAACTCCGTGGATACGGGCCTGTTCAAGCGTGTTCTGAACCACCCCACGCTCGCATGGCGTGGCAAAAAATACCTCATCCACAAACTGTTTGCGGGCATGCTGAAACAGCGTGTCCAGCGTGCCGACCACTTCTCCGGACGTCGCCGTAAAGTCGGACTTGGCGCCGGGCAATTCAATGAACCCCTTAAACGTATAGCCGAGATGCCGGATGCTTTCGAGATGGTGGCGCAATGCATGCGCCTCTGGCCCGGTACCCACAATCAGAACGTTCCGCGTCCCGACACCGCGCTCGAAAAGCCTGTACATGAACATTCGATAGACAAGCCGGCGCAGGCTCAGGGTCACCGTCACCATTCCAACTGTGACTATGACAATGCTGCGCGGAATATCATTTCCGTGAAGCAGATAAAGCGCGCCGGTGAGCAGGAGCCCCGACGTTAAGCAGGCCTGGACGCTGAGCCTTTGCTCATGGAGAAAACTGGTCAGCCGCGTCGGGGTGTAAAGATGCATTCGGCGGCTCGTGATAATCAGCGCACCCGCGAACCCGCACACCAAGGCCAGCAAAATACCCATCGACCGGCCTTGAATCAGCGTCCCGTGCCAGAAGCCCTTGGCTCCGGCTACTGGTCCGGTGTGGTACTCGTAAAGCGTCGCCAGTACCGCTGAACCGAGAACGGTTACAAGATCCAGCGTCATCCACAATGTCGTGGTGCCCCGCATCGCGCGCGGCGGCTCGACGTTCGCCACTCCTGCCCAGTCTGGGGAGGAGGAGACGGAAGCTGATACCCTCTGCCAGAATTCGGAAGTCGCCATAGTTTTGTTCGCAGACCTCAAAGTTCGAACACCAGGGAGAAACTTGGGAACTGTCTTTCTCCTACGACAGAACCATGCAAGCTAACGAGAGCTCAATGCCACAGAGAAGAAAGAGCATGCATTTCTTGGAATGCTTCAAGAACAATTGGACAGGCTGTCATTGCGCCCTTTTGTCCATTGTCTGGAATAAGCCTTGTCTCAGATAACGCGAGAAGGCTTGAAATTCATTTTGAGTTTTTACTGCCGCGTCGGACACCTGAAGAAGTTTGAGTGCCGTCAGAGCATAGGACGAAAATTGGATGAACAACTTTGTATCCGGTCGAACATATGAATGCTGCTTATCCTGCAGCATTAAATGATCAGTCTTCAACCCAGATCTAACCCTTGGAGGTACCCTTTACTGAATCTCCTAAATTGCAGGGGTTTCCACGGTGCCAGTCACTTGGAACAATGATACTTTGAAAAGCTTAACGGGAAAAACTAACAACACCAGCATCGCCCGCAAAGGGTCATCATTGCAAGAAAAATCGTCCGAAAACTTGATTACGATTTGGTAACACACTCATTCCGAAGGTAATACATAAGCGTCGAGTGCAAGAAACTGTTGTAACTGTGGATCAGGCGATGCCAGAAAATCAGCCAGCGTCCCAAAGAACCTCGCCTTCCCCTGATCGAGGAACAGCACCAGGTCAGCCAAACGCTCGGCAAACCGCATGTCGTGGGTTACCACAATGCTGGTAAATCCAAGCTGCAGCTTCAGCCGCTCAATCAGGTCTCCCAGCCGGCGCGCAATGATCGGATCCACCATCGTAGTCGGCTCGTCGTAAAGCACCACCTCAGGCTGCGCTGCCAGCGCTCGCGCCATCGCCACTGCCCGCTTTCGCCCCGTGGACAGGCTTGCCGGAAACGCATCCTTTACGTCGTCCGCCCCAACCAATCCAATCAACCGCTCCACGATCTGCTGAACCTGCTCCTCGTCCAATCCGCCGCGCTCGCGCAATGGGAAAGCAACGTTCTCGCGCACGCTCATGGAATCGAAGAGCGCTCCATTCTGGAAAACCATCGTCACCCGCTTCCTGACTGCGCGCATTCCCTCTTCACTCAGACCGTTAATTTCCTCGCCTTCAACCCGAATCGAGCCCACTTGCGGCTTCAGAAATCCCATCAGGATCCGCAACGCGACAGATTTTCCCACCCCGCTTCGTCCCAGAATGCAAAGTGTCTGTCCACGATTCACTGAGAAGCTCACGTTATCCAGAACCTTCCGGTCGCCAAACGACATGGACACGTGGCTGAACGAGATCATCGTTTCGCCTAAAGCCGGCTCCGGATACTCCCTTTCGCCGTTAGTATCCGGCTCCAGCGCGGTCAGCTCCGTGAGCAAAACATCGGAGAGTTCGGCAGGCTGCTTCTCCTGCGTCTCGGGAATTGCCTTCCCGGGGACATCCGGATTGACGTGCGAATCGGCCATAACTGTCTAATCAGCTTACCCGAAGAAAAGTAGCCTCCGCCTGCGCAAGTTCCAACCGCGAGTTCACATTGAGAAACCACCGGCCCGCTGACAACCCGCCCGGATGCTCCAGTTGCCCAGCCTGAACCGCCATTTCCACAGGAATCACCGTTACGCATTCCCCCAAACTGGCTGCCACAGCCTGGAACCCCGCAAAGCAACCTCCGCGCCCTGCCTCCAGCTCCCCACGCAGAACCGGCAACGCTGCGCTGTCCACCACAGCAGGAAAAGTCTGCGCAAATCCACTCACCGACGAGACTGTCACCGCTCGCCCGGTAATCTCCGCATGACGCACCAGGAATTCAATCAGACTCGCCGGCGTCAGCGGCTGATCCACCGGCAGAAAAACCACCCGGCGCGCCGTCGTTGCCTCCAAAGCCGCGCAAATACCACTCAACGGACCTAGTCCAGGAAAAGCATCCTGCACCACCGGCGCAAATCTCTCAAGCGGCAACCGAGCACCGGCAATCCAAACCGCAAGACCCGCGTCCCGCAAAATCTTGACGGCCTGCTCTACCAGCGTCCGCCCGGCAAACGGAACCAGAGCCTTGTCCTCGCCCATCCGCCGGGATTCTCCCCCGGCCAGCACAAATCCCACACATTCCGCCGGCCCGGCCGCTGCCTCCGCCATCAATTCCCGCACTCCTCCAAAAATCGAATGACAGACTCAATCCCCAGTTCAAAATTCTTCAAATTGAACTTCTCATTGGGCGCATGCAGATTATCATCCGGCAAACCAAACCCCATCATCACGCTGGGCAATCCCAGGTGGCGCGCAAAGTCGCCCACTATCGGAATCGACCCACCCGACCGAATGAAGACCGTTTCCTTGCCCCAGACCTCATGCAGAGCCCGTGTGGCCGCGCGAATGTACGGGTTGTCCACTGGAATCAGGCACGGCTCGCCGGAGTGAATCAGCCGCACCTCCACATCCACGCCCGCCGGTGCAATCTCTTCCACGTAGCTCTTATAGAGCGCAAACGCCCGCGTAGGCGTCATATCGGGCACCAGCCGCATGGAAACCTTGGCCACAGCCTTTGCCGGAATCACTGTCTTCGCCCCCGCCCCTGTAAAGCCGCCCGGAATCCCATGGACATCCAGCGTCGGCCGCGCCCATGTGCGTTCCAGCACGCTGTAACCGCGCTCCCCCGTCAGTTGCCGCGCTCCAACCTCCGTCACCCGGTAATGCTCCTCATCAAACGGCAGACTGCGCCAAGCCGCCAGTTCCTCCGGGCTCGGCGAAATCACGTCGTCATAAAATCCGGGAATCAGAATGTGCCCCTGCTCGTCCTTCAGGCCTGCCAGAATATGCGCAACGGCCACAAACGGGTTCGGAGCCGCGCCTCCGTACATGCCCGAATGCAGGTCAGTCTTCGCCCCGCGCACTTCAAGCTCGGTATAGATCATGCCCCGCAGCCCGACACAAAGCGTCGGCAGTCCCGGCGCAAACAGCTCGGTGTCCGACACCAGCGCAAAATCCGCCTTCAACTCAGCCGGCTTCGACGCCACATAGGCCGCAATCCCCTCCCCGCCGACCTCCTCTTCGCCCTCCAGCAGCACCCGCACATTCACCGGCAGCACACCGTTCGTGGCCAGCAGCGATTCCAGCGCCTTGATGTGCATGTACATCTGGCCCTTGTCGTCCACAGCGCCCCGCGCATACAGGTTGCCATCGCGTTCTTCCGGCTCAAATGGCGGTGAAAGCCACTCTTCCAGCGGATCGGGTGGCTGCACATCATAGTGCCCATAAGCCAGCGCGGTGGGCTTCCCCTCAGCGTGAAGCCAGTCCGCATACACCAGCGGATGTCCGCCCGTCTCAATAATCCGCACGTTCTCCATGCCGATGCGCGACAACTCCGCCGCCAGCACTTCCGCGGCAAAATGGCAGTCGCCCTTATGCTCAGGCAGTGTGGACACCGAGGGAATCCGCAGCAGCGCCTTCAATTCGTGCAGAAAACGAGGGTGATTCTGGTGCGCGTACTCAACGGCCGAAGATGACATTCAATCGCTCCCCTAAACTGAATTCCAAAGTCAAAACAAAAGTATAGGCCTTCACACACAACCAAATCCCGTTCGATGAGAGGACCGCTCCTTTGCAAGACCGTGAAACGGTAGCTCTACCTCGTCGTTTTCGCCTTCTTTGTCTTTTAATGCTTCTCGTTCCAATTCTTCTCGCGTCCGCCGCAATTGCGCAGACACCTCCGGAAAATCCGTACTACGCCAGGACCAACACATTCGGAATCTTTACCGCCTACTCCAACGACTCAAGCCACATCATGCTGGGAGACGCCGAACAGCGCAAACTGTTCGATGTGGGCTTCAGCTACAACCGTCGGATCTTTCTAGACCGCATTGTGAATTGGCAATACAGCGGAGAGATCCTGCCCGTCGCGCTTGAAAGCGATCCGCAGAGCCGTGTCGTCGAAAATCAGACTTACCCAACGGTCCTGACACATGTCTATAACAACGAGCCGATCGTGTCCTGCGCTCCAAGTACCGTGCCCTACACTGAGTACCTGAACAATGGGACCGTGTATAGCAGCGGGACCTACACGGTATCCTGCGCCGGACACAACTGGAACATCGGCGAAGCCATCTCTCCCGTTGGAATGCAATGGAACTTCCTGCCCAGACTCAAGACCCAGCCCTTCTTCACCGGCCATGGTGGCTACATGTACACCACGCATCCCATCCCGATCTATTACGCCGGATCCTTCAACTTCACCTTTGACCTTGGCGCCGGCATCGAGCTCTATCGTTCCAAAACCCGCTCCATTCGCGCCGAATACCGCTATCACCATATCTCCAACCACGAGACGGCAGGCGAAAACCCCGGCATCGACAACGGCCTCTTTCAAGTCACCTATTCGTTCGGACGTTAATAGCGAGCAACTCCCGCATCCACCTCAGCCGCCCACGCATCGATCCCTCCGCGCACGCTCTGCGCCTGCTCAAATCCCTGTCCGCGCAGCCAGAACGCCACATTCATTGAGCGAACGCCATGATGACAAACCACCAATAATCTCTCATCGGGATCAAGCTCCTGGTGCGCACGCGCCGGCACATCGCCCATCGGCATTGCCACACTGCCCTCAATGCTCGCCGTGGCAATCTCCCATGGCTCTCGAACATCAATCAGTCGGGCGCTTCCATCGGCCAGCAACGCCGCGGCTTCCTGCGGAGATATCTCGTAATCCAGCATGACTCCAGCTTATCGCGTCACCGCTGCAGCTCAAGTTGCCTGCAGGCAGCCGGCGATTTGCATTCTGATTTTGAATTGGGATCTCAGGAGAAGATCGCGCCTCCACATTCACTCAAAGGCGCAACCAATTTCATTGAGAGGCCCTCGGGGGAGATAGGCCTCACACTTGTTCTATAAATCAGAATTGCAGATTGGGAAGATTCGCATCAGCCACGCAAAATATGCGGGAGGAACAACGTTCCCCTCTTAATGACCCATCACATCGTGTTGAATAAGGAAAGGCAGATTCGTCATGATCTTCTGCGCCTTTCCTGAGATCTCTTTTATCCAATAGAAAGTTACAACCCCGTTATCCACGTTCATGTTGGTGGGCTCCATGTAGGTAATCGGATCCCCGTTCGGTTTATAGAGCGTAATCGTCGTCAAACCCGCTTCCCTCCCTCAGTAATAGTGCCCTGCACACCGTAATCACGCGATACGTCTTTCGGGTTACCGTGATCACAACTTTCAGCCTATCTCATTTCCCTTCCGCACTTAACAGCATGCCGCCTCAATGAGCAATCAGAGTCCCTGTTCCCTGTTCTTAGTCCCTGTTCCCTGTTCCCTGATCCCTGATCCCTGTTCCCTGATCCCTGATCCCTGATCCCTGTTCCCTATTCCCTGTTCCCTGATCCCTATTCCCTGTTCCCTGATCCCTATTCCCTGTTCCCTGATCCCTGATCCCTGTTCCCTGTTCTTAGTCCCTGATCCCTGATCTGACACGGTACTCTTGAGAGAGATGCCTCCAATTCTCAATGCCCAATCCGTAACCAAGCAGTTCGGCGCAAAGCCACTTTTTCTCAATGTCTCGCTCACCGTTGAAGATGGAGACCGCATCGGTCTCATCGGCCCCAACGGCGCGGGCAAGTCCACGCTGCTTGCCCTCCTCGCCGGCCAGGTTGAACCAGATTCCGGTGAACTCGCTGTGCGCAAGCGTGCTCGCGCCGCCTATGTTCCTCAGGATTCCCGCTTCGCCCCCGGCCTCACCATCCGCCAGGTGCTTGAGAATGCCCTCGCCGCTGCTCATGTCAACGAAGCGGAACGCGAAGGTCGTCTCCGCGAACTCACTGGCCGCGCCGGTTTCGCTGACCTCAATGCCGAGGCAGCCTCGCTCTCGGGAGGCTGGCGCAAGCGTCTCGCCATCACGGAAGCCATGGTCATCGAACCTGAAGTCATGCTGCTCGACGAGCCCACCAACCATCTCGACCTCGCCGGCATTGAGTGGCTTGAAGAACTTCTCCGCACTTCATCCTTCGCATCCGTCACAGTCAGCCACGACCGCTACTTTCTCGAATCCACCTCAAGCCAGATCGTCGAGCTCAATCGTGTCTTCGCCGACGGCCTTTTCCGCGTCAAGGGCACCTTCAGCCGCTTCCTCGAAGAGAAACAGGCTTATCTCGAATCGCAGAGCAAGCAGCAGGAGAGCCTTCGCAACCAAGTGAAGACCGAGATTGAATGGCTGCGCCGCGGTCCGAAAGCCCGAACCACCAAGTCCAAAGCCCGCATCGACTCGGCCAATGAGATGATCGGCCAACTCAAGGCCATGGATTCGCGCACCACAGTTAATT
>Ga0302319_10003209_pt1 | contig 34504 bp, 25 predicted proteins | sample Bog_T0_2_FD_203319 | JGI IMG/M metagenome (GOLD analysis project Ga0302319, IMG submission 203319) | Peat permafrost microbial communities from Stordalen Mire near Abisko, Sweden - Bog_T0_2 | ecosystem: Environmental > Terrestrial > Soil > Wetlands > Peat | place: Sweden: Abisko, Stordalen Mire...
CGCCTTCGCGAATCGCGAAGCGCAGGCCCTTCTCCATGGCAACCGGCGTGTGCAGCGTGATCTCGAGCCCGATGTTATCGCCCGGCATCACCATCTCGGTACCCTCCGGCAGCTTCGCCGATCCGGTAACGTCCGTGGTCCGGAAGTAGAACTGGGGACGGTAGCCGTTGAAGAACGGTGTGTGACGACCGCCTTCTTCCTTGCTCAGAACGTAAACCTCGCCCTTGAATACGGTGTGCGGCGTGATCGATCCCGGCTTGGCCAGAACCATGCCGCGCTCCACATCTTCCTTCGCGATACCGCGCAGAAGAAGTCCAGCATTATCGCCCGCCAGACCTTCATCCAGCTGCTTCTTGAACATCTCAACGCCCGTAACCACAGTCGCCTGCGTGTCGCGGAAGCCGACGATCGATGCGGCCTCGCCCACCTTGATCTTGCCGCGCTCGATACGTCCCGTGACCACCGTTCCACGACCCGAGATCGAGAAGATATCCTCGATCGGCATCAGGAACGGCAGATCCACCGCGCGCTCCGGCTGCGGAATGAACTTGTCCACCGCCGCCATCAGCTCGTCGATCTTCGCTTCCCACTGGGCTTCGCCGTTGAGCGCGCCAAGAGCCGAACCACGGATGATCGGTGTATCGTCGCCCGGGTAGTCATACTTGCTCAACAGCTCGCGAACTTCCATCTCGACCAGGTCGGTCAGCTCTTCGTCTTCGACTGCATCGCACTTGTTCAGAAACACGACGATGAACGGAACGCCCACCTGGCGAGCAAGTAGCACATGCTCCTTGGTCTGGGGCATCGGGCCGTCAGTAGCCGCAACCACCAGGATCGCGCCATCCATCTGCGCCGCGCCGGTGATCATGTTCTTGATGTAATCCGCATGGCCCGGGCAGTCAACGTGCGCATAATGGCGGTTCGGTGTCTCGTACTCCACATGCGAGGTCGAGATCGTGATACCGCGCTCGCGCTCTTCCGGGGCATTATCGATCGTGTCGAACGAACGGAAGCTGTTCTTCGGATTATGCTTCGACAGAACCTTCGTGATCGCCGCCGTCAGCGTCGTTTTGCCATGATCAATATGCCCAATCGTCCCGATGTTTACGTGCGGCTTGCTGCGATCAAATTTTTCCTTCGCCATGATTCTCTCCGTATTACCAAAATTCAAAGGCCCGATCGTGGCGCCTGATTCCGTTTTGCGCGCGCCAGCTAAACTCGCTGGCTCCAGCGCGCGGCTGGTTGTTACTTGCTTTCCTTACCCTGCACCTTCGCGATGATCTCTTCCGAAACCGAGCGCGGCGCCTCCTCGTACTGCTTGAACTCCATCGAGAAGTTAGCCCTGCCCTGTGTCGATCCGCGCATCGCTGTCGCATAACCAAACATCGTTGACAGTGGCACCGTGGCCTTGATTGCCTGCACGCCGCCAACCATCTCCATGCCTTCAATCCGGCCCCGGCGGCTGTTTAGATCGCCAATGATCGTACCCATGTACTCCTCAGGGACGGTAACTTCAACCGCCATCACCGGCTCCAGCAGTACGGGCTTAGCCTTGCGAGCCGCTTCTTTGAACGCCATCGATCCGGCAATTTTGAAGGCCATTTCGTTCGAATCGACATCGTGGTAGCTGCCGTCATAGAGGCTCACCTTGATGTCGACCATCTCGTAGCCTGCCAGAATTCCGCCCAGCAGCGCTTCCTGAATGCCCTGATCGATCGGCTTGATGTACTCCTTGGGAATTGTGCCGCCCTTGGTGTCATTCGAGAACTCATAGCCCTTGCCCGGCTCGTTCGGCTCTATGCGAATCTTCGCGTGGCCGTAGTTACCCGAGCCGCCGGTCTGACGAATATATTTGCCTTCCGCTTCGGCCTTCGCGCGGATCGTCTCGCGGTAATTCACCTGCGGTTTGCCGACGTTCGCCTCGACCTTGTACTCGCGCATCATGCGGTCAACAATGATCTCGAGATGAAGTTCACCCATGCCCGAGATGATCGTCTGACCGTTGGTAATGTCGGTACGCACCTTGAACGTTGGGTCTTCCTGCGCGAGCTTGGCCAGCGCCATGCCCATCTTTTCCTGGTCGACCTTCGTCTTCGGCTCGACAGCCACTTCGATTACCGGAGCCGGAAAGTCAATCGACTCCAGCAGAATTGGCGACTTGTCGCTGCAGATCGTGTCGCCCGTATTGAGATTCTTCAGGCCCACGGCAGCGCAGATATCGCCCGCCATGATCTCCGTAATCTCTTCACGCTTGTTCGCATGCATCTTCAGCAAACGTCCGATGCGCTCCGTTTTTCCGGTACGAGGATTCAAAACCGAATCGCCCGTCTTCAAAACTCCCGAGTAGATGCGGATGAAAATCAGCTGACCCACAAATGGGTCCGTCATGATCTTGAATCCGAGCGCGGCCAAAGGCTCTGTATCATCGGCGTGGCGGACAAGCTTCACTTCCGGCTCACCCGGCTCTGTGCCTTCGATTGGAGGAACATCCAGAGGGCTTGGCAGGTAATCAACCACTGCGTCGAGCAGCGTCTGCACACCCTTATTCTTGAACGACGAACCGCATAACACCGGGAACACGTGCATCGCGATCGTCGCCTTGCGGATCGCGTTTTTCAACTCCGGAATCGTGATCTCCTCGCCCTCGAGGTACTTATTCATCACATCTTCGTCGGAGTCTGCAACCGCTTCAATCAGCTCTGTGCGAAGCTTCTCGGCGTTCGCGCGCAACGCTGCGGGAATCTCTTCCACATCGTACTTCGCGCCCATGGTCTCGTCGTGCCAAAGGATTGCCTTCATCTCCACCAGGTCGACGACGCCGGCAAACTTCGCCTCTTCGCCGATCGGGATCTGGATTGGAATCGCCTTCGCACCAAGACGAGCTACCAAAGTCGAGGTTGCGTACTCAAAGTTCGCTCCGGCCTTATCCATCTTGTTGATGAAGCAGATCCGAGGAACCTTGTACTTGTTCGCCTGCCGCCACACTGTCTCCGACTGCGGCTGAACGCCCTGCACCGAATCGAAGCACGCCACCGCGCCGTCGAGCACACGCAGGGAACGCTCCACCTCGGCCGTGAAGTCTACGTGGCCTGGGGTATCGATGATGTTGATGCGAATGCCGTTCCACGTACAGGTCGTCGCAGCAGAGGTGATCGTGATGCCACGCTCCTGCTCCTGCTCCATCCAGTCCATGGTAGCCGTGCCCTCGTGCACCTCTCCGATACGGTGATTTACACCCGTATAGAAGAGAATGCGCTCGGTCGTCGTCGTCTTGCCGGCGTCGATGTGAGCCATGATGCCGATGTTGCGGCACTTTTGTAGAGGTACTGTGCGAGCCACGGTGATCCTTTTCTTTTATGCGAGCCTTGTCAGCTCGCGATTGTTACAGACTTTCAGCCAGCAAAAATCTTCCAGAGCAGAATTCTTACCAGCGATAGTGCGCGAACGCCTTATTTGCCTCGGCCATACGATGAACGTCTTCCTTCTTCTTCATCGCGGCGCCACGGCCATTGGCTGCATCGAGCAGCTCGGCGGTAAGCTTCTCCACCATTCCCTTTTCGCCACGAGCGCGGCCGTAGGTCACAAGCCAGCGAATTGCCAGCGAGGTACGACGCTCGGGGAGAACTTCGATCGGAACCTGGTAGTTCGCACCGCCAACGCGGCGGCTCTTGACTTCGAGCATCGGCTTCACGTTCTCAACAGCCTTCTTGAACAGCTTCAACGCCTCGTCCCCACCCTTAGCCTCCAGGTTGGTCATGGCTTCGTAGAAGATGCCCTGGGCAGTAGACTTCTTGCCGCCCCACATCATGCTATTGACGAACTTCGTCACCAGCGTCGACCCATAGATTGGATCGGCTGGAACTTCACGCTTGGCAATATACCCTTTTCTCGGCATCTCTTCTTCTTTCTCTTCTTCCCCCAGCGCGGTGAACCTCTCACGAGCTGGGCTTGGCTTGGGCCGGCTCTTTCAAGTCGGCCCGAAATTTATTTACTGCTCGCCTTGGGACGCTTCGCGCCGTACTTCGAGCGGCTCTGCTTGCGGTTCGCAACGCCAACGGAATCCAGCGTTCCACGAACGACGTGATAACGAACACCCGGCAGATCCTTCACACGGCCGCCGCGGATCAACACAATCGAGTGCTCCTGCAGGTTGTGGCCGATGCCCGGGATATAGGTAGTGACCTCAATGCCATTGGTCAGGCGAACGCGAGCAACCTTGCGCAACGCCGAGTTCGGCTTCTTGGGGGTCTGCGTATACACGCGGGTGCAAACACCGCGACGCTGCGGCGAGCCCTGCAGTGCAGGCGATGCGGTCTTGTAGCGGGTCGGCGTCCGGCCCTGCTTGACGAGCTGATGAAACGTAGGCACTTTACTGCTCCTTAGAACTTCTTGTTAGCAATCAACCCCCGAAGGCGTTGACTACCCGAAACCATTTGTTCGGGCTCGGTGCAGGGCAGCCCCCTCGCTCTTCTTCCCATACGCCCAATTCCAAGCCGGACGCACGGAAGGCGAAGCATGTCTTTTTCTCTTTTCAACAAGAGAAACACGCTTCGGCGAAGTTCTGAATCCTGCACGCGGCCATACGACTGACTGCGCACACCTACTACTTGCTACCAACCACTCAAACGAGATAACAGTCGACGGTGGCCGAGGTCATTGAGCCAGCTCTTCGAGCCCGCCCCAATTACTCAACTCCGTTTCGCTGTTCCGGCCCGCATAGCCCGTCCTCATGGGGTCCCACCGTGGCACAGTGGGGAGGAGGGTGTCGCAGGCGCGATTAGATAGGCAACTACGCCAATCCGCAGACTTACGATCCCCCTAAACTTCGGGTGAACCCTGCGGTGAATCTCTTGTATCCAGTGTAACGCAGGCCAAAGCCCGCCGAGCCTCTTCATGACGGCGCGTTCCGGATACTCGCGGAACCTTTTAACTGTATCAAGTCGCCCTCCCAGCGTCAAGATTTATCCACCCTGAACGCTGATAAGCCCATCTGACAAGTTCCCCGCGGGTAACATCGCGCCGGTTTCGAGGTTCAGGCGAGCGATGAGGAGCTAAATTCCCGGGCGTTCGGAGAACTGCCCCGCTATGCTTGCCCGGCTCCTACAAGATATCTTTGCAACCATGGCTCCGCCGGACGACCCCTTTGCCAACGCCATTTGGAATGCGCTCCACAGCACTCACCGACACCTGGCCCTCGCCCATGGCCTCGCCCTCAAATATCCGGCTGACATTGCTCCCTTCGCCTGTCTGGATGAGAACACTCCCGCTGCCCTTCAGGATCTTCATGCTCTTCTTGAACCCAACGAAACTACGTATGTTCTCGGAGATCCTCCACCGGTTGAGGACATTCTGCTCTATCGCGGTTCCACTCCCTGTCTCCAGATGGGTTTCCCTGGAGATTCCCCTCTCACCGTCATCACCCCAGCCCTCCCGATCTCGCCTCTCACCTGTGCCGATTCTCCAGCGATGGTGGCCCTGACCGATGTTGCGTTCCCAGGATTCTTCCGCAGTCGCACCTGCCTTATGGGCAGCTATTTTGGAATCTGGAACCCCGCCAAGCCTAGCCAACTGATCGCCATGGCGGGCGAGCGCCTTATCCTCGGTCCGCATCGCGAAATCAGTGGCATCTGCACGCATCCTGAGCATCGAGGCCAAGGTCACGCTGCCGCCCTGACCACCCACGTTCTTCACCATCAGCGCTGTCTTGAGGCCCGATCCGTTCTGCACGTTGTCTCTACCAACCACGCGGCCATAGACCTCTATCACCGCCTGGGTTTTGAGACTCTTCGAGAAGTCCATCTGCACCGCCTAAAACGCTTCGACTAGAGCGAAGCGTTCCTGCAGCCCGCTCGGCACTGAGCCTTGAGCTAACTCCCCTCGCGCCACCTGCGACTGGACACACATTCGCCGTCCGCGCACGACACTGATACGCTTTCGAACATGACATTTTTTGCTCGATGCGCCCGCCTGCCGCTCTTCGCTGCCGCTTGCTCTCTGGTCCTCGCTACCGCCCTCTTTGCACAAACACCCGCCAAGGCCACCCTGGCCCCCGCCCCCGACACGGCTAATCCCAACCAGCAGTTCACCCGCGCTGCGCAGCCCGGCAGCGTCGCGATCTCGCCTGACGGCGCCACCGTCGCGTGGATCCTCCGTGGCCGCGAAGGAGCAGCCCTGCATCTGACCGAGATCGCGAACTCCTCTAAGGACAGGATTGTCAAAATCGAAGACACAGCCCACTGTTCCGTCGGCGACCCCATCTGGTCTCCCGACGGCGAGGCGCTTGCCTTCCTCTCTACCTGCACCGGCGACAAAGCCAAGCCCGACCAGGAGCAGATCTTCCTTTGGTCCAGGGCTTCCGGTAATGTAAGGCAGCTCACCCACCTCGTCGGTGAGATTCAACAGGCGGCCTGGTCGTCTAACGGAAAATCCATAGCCTTCCTCTTCGTCGAAAACGCCACCCGCCACGCCGGTGCACTCGACGCCATGCCACCCTGGAATGGTGTGATCGGAGAAGACGGCGTAGAGATCCAGCGCGTCTACAGCGTGGATGCTAACTCCGGAACGGGTCAATTTCTCACCCCTGGCAACCTGCATGTCTTCGAGTTCACCTGGTCCCCGACTTCTCCTGAGATCGCCTTCATTGCCGCGAATCCCCCGGGCGAAAACAACTGGTGGGTCGCTAAGCTTTACGCCGAACCAATCTCCGGCGGCGAACCGCGCGTCGTCCTCGACCCCACCAGCGTCCCCGGCGCCCTCCACGGTCTCCAGACCGCCGTTCCCCGCTACTCCCCTGACGGAAAGCGCCTCTCCTTCATCGGCGGCCTCATGTCCGACCAGGGTTCCACTGGCGGCGACATCTGGATCATCGATGCGGACGGCAAACATCTCTTTGACGCTACCCCAAATATCGATGGCACTCCCACCTATGCCGTCTGGACTCGCAACAACACCCTTGGCTTCATCGAAGACCGCCGCGGCCATCTCCTTGCCGTCGATTGGGACGTCGACAAGCGTTCGATACTTCCCGGCGGCGTACTCGACCTCGGAGAAGTATCCATCTCCGGAGGTCCGATCAAGGATGCGGTTGCTTACACCCCCGCCAACGGCGACACGCTCGCCTTTGTGAAGTCCAGTTTCAACGCCTCACCCGAGGTCTGGACGCTTGATAGCCATAGCGGTCTCCACCAACTCACCCACCTCAATGACGGGGTCAAGAACAGTGCGCCCAAATTCGAATCCATCGAGTGGCAGAACGAAGGCTTCCACGTCCAGGGCTGGCTTACCTATCCCCTCAACTACGACCCAGCTAAGAAGTATCCGCTGATCGTCGAAGTCCACGGTGGCCCCTCCGCCTCCGCTGGGGCGCGTCCCAGCACCATGTGGTCGGAGCATGGATACTTCGTCCTCGCTCCCAATCCTCGGGGCAGCTTTGGCCAGGGAGAAAAGTTCGTTCAGGCCAATCGCAAGGACTTTGGCTATGGCGACCTCCAGGACATTCTCAAGGGAATGGACGCCGTCGAAGCCAAGGTCTCCATCGATAAGCATCGCGAGGGCCTGACCGGCTGGAGCTACGGCGGCTTTATGACCATGTTCGGCGTAACCCAGACCCATCGCTTCCGTGCCGCCATCGCCGGCGCCGGCCTCTCCGACTGGCTCAGCTACTATGGCGAAAACTCCATCGACCAATGGATGACTCCGTTCTTCGGCGCCAGTGTGTACGACGACCCCGCGGTCTACGCCAAGTCCTCCGCCATGACGTTCATCAAGAACGTCACCACACCCACCCTGGTGATCGTTGGCGATCGCGACGGTGAGTGCCCCGCCCCACAGTCCTTTGAGTTCTGGCACGCTCTTCGCGACCTTGGCGTCAAAACGCAGCTCGTGGTCTACCCCGACGAGGGCCATGGCTTCCGCAACCCAGAACACATCCGCGATCGTGCCGAGCGCGAGGTGCGGTGGTTTGCGGAGAACATGCCTGTAAGCAAGTAACCTGACGAATCATTCAAAGCGAAGCGGCCAAGCCTTGGCTCTTTGAGGCTGGCCGCTTCGTTTTTCTGTTTTTCTGCTCCCCGACTGACGATTCCTTCACTCCCTATTTGCTCGCCGACCGTCCAACCCCTAAACTGGAGACTCGAAAGTTTTCGCAGTTGACGGTATTACCGTTCAGCTTTCGTTCTGGTTGAACGGGGAGGTTCTTAGTGCGGTTGGTTTTTGTGAATAAGGCGCGTAGTTTCGTTGGTCTGGTTGTACTTCTCTTCTTTGCGCTTCCCCTTGGCCTGTCCGTGACCGGTTGCGGCCATAAGGCTGCCACCGTCGTGTATTGCAACGCGGGTGACTCCGGTCCGGTGGTTGGCCAAGTGTCTACCATCACCCTCTCGTCAACCCTTGCTACGACGGGCGAAAGCCTGAACTACGGGCAGATGGGCACGACGCTTTCCGCCTCGGCGATCGATTGCAAGGGCAATGCCGTCTCGGTCAAGTCCTACACCTACGCCAGCACAAGCAGCTTCCAAGAGAACACCAATGGCGGCCCCATATTCGCTGACATCAATCCATCAAATGGACAAGTGTGCGGTGGTACGTGGAACCGCAACACCGGCGGCGGCATAGCGGATTACACGACCTGCACCGCGCCCAGCCCGCTTCCCACCCAATATCTCGCCTACGTCACCGCGTCCGCTGACGGCGCCACCAGCAACGCCATCCCCGTGTATGTACATCCTGTGGTCACTGGCGTCGTACTCGGTCCGGCGTCCACCTCCTGCGCGGCGGGTCAAGATGTCGGCACCGACTGCTGCCCGAATGACACCGTCGGAACCCCCGTCTCTACGCCAGCTGGCGTCGTGGACGGTTCTAAGTGCATTTCGCAGAACCAGGTTGGCCAGTTGGTGGCGCGCATATACGCCAACGGCACCACCAATGCTGCCGATAACATCACCTGCCAGGTCGGCCACGTGACCTTCGGTGCTCAAACAACGGGCATTGTCTCCATTGATCAAAATGGCGCTGCCACGGCTCAAGCGCCTGGCTCTACGACGATCACCGCGACGATCTCGAACTCCTCTACCGCAAGCAATGCGGGTTACTTCGCCACCTGCCCTCCAGCTTCGATAACCCTGGCAGATCCGAATTCGTCCTCGAACAGCATCAATGTGGCAGTCAACACGCTGCAGCCGTTGACTGCCACCGTTCTCGACACCAACGGAAACGTGATCACTGGTCTTACCCTTGAGTACAACTCGACAACTCCGCAGACAATTCCGGCGGCCGTTGGATCGGTAACGCCCACTTATCCAGGCTCCGCGGATATCACTGTGGTCTGCCAGCCGTCCAGTTGCAATCCGGCTCCATTCAACCAGATCGGCCTGTATGGAAATGGCAAAGCGATCACCTCGAATGCCATCACAGTCAATGCCGCAGGAACCAGCAGTACGGTCCTCTACATGGGCAGCACATCGTCGAATTACGTTGCATTTCGAGACTTCACGACCAATCAGACAAGCACGCTGATCAAGCTTCCCTTTCAACCGAACTCCATGGTCATGAATCAGGCTGGTACAGAGATCTACCTTGGCAGCCCCCAGGGCCTGATGTCGATCGCCACCGCGAGCAACACCGTTTCATCTGCGAACCAGCTGATTCCTGGTACGGTTCTGTCGGTTTCCCCGGACGGAAGCACCCTTGTGGTCACTGATTCAACTCGGCAGACAATCTCCCTAGTATCTACTTCGAGCAATGCGATTACGACGAGTTACAACGGTGTTGGCACCAGCGCTTCGTGGTCTCCGGATGACCAGGCGGTCTACATCACAACCACCTCGAACCAGGTTCTGACCCACTCCACCTTCACCGATTGGCAGACCGCGACCGCCGACGAGATCTACACGAACGTCGCCGTCACCGTGCCCAGTATCGGAGCCTTCTTCGCCGGACCTTCCGGCACGGAGGCTCGCAGCTACTGCCCGTCGAGCACAGTGGCCACGAGCACTACCACCAGTGCCGATAGCTACGCCGCACCCAATGTCAACAACCTCTTTATTCCACTGGTCGCTCAAACGCCGGCAGCCATTACCGATCAAATCGCCGCGACCACCAATGGCACACATATCCTTGGAGCCCATGCCAATGGTGCGGCCTCGACCCTTAGCGACATTGATGTCACGCTACCGCTGCCACCGTCGAGCAATATCGCGTCTGGGGTCAACTACGGTTGCCCGATTCCTCCGGCGGCTCAGCCGTCTCTAACCCCGACCCCATACTTTGGAACGTCACCCAATGTCCTGCCATTGACCGGAATCAACGCCGGCGCAATCACGGGGGTCTTCCCCTCAACCAACTCGGCCGCGGCCTTTGTTACTTATACTTTGCCAACGGGTGTAACCACAGGGGGCGCACTTCTTCCGCTCTACCTGCCGCCCGCTACTGGTACCGGAAGCCTCCAACTGCTTACCCTGGGCAATGGGGCAACGGCCGCCACGGCCCCCGTTGCGGGAGTCTTCAGCACGGATAACTTTACGTTCTTTGTCGGCACGGGAGCTACGGACGGCACGTCGGTCGACAATGATGTCCATTTGATTACAATGACTTACCCGACTGGCGGTACACCGACAGCGACGGAGGCAACGGGCACCGTTATTACTCCACAGTTGCCGGTTTGCAATCCAAGCTCGAGCGGTGCGTGCCAGGCAACCGGCACAACGTATGCTCCGGTCAACCTGCTTGCGCAGCACCCCAAGAAGACGACAACCTAGTGTTATGTGGTTTAGCAAGCGAACGGCCCTCGAGATTCGAGGGCCGTTCGCTTTGAAGGTTGCCAATCGGGACTATCGGTTGAGGCGGGCTTCCAGGAGTTCGCGACCTACTGCGTCGAGCACGCCGTTAAGGAAGTTGATGCTCTCCGGAGCGGCATAGCGGCGCGCTATCTCCAATGTTTCGTTGATGATAACGGCTGCTGGTGTTTTTGGGTAGCCGAGCATTTCCGCTACCGCAGTGCGGAGTAGATTGCGATCGACGGTAGGCATGCGCTCCAAGCGCCAGTTCTGAGCGTGCTTCTGGATAAGGGCGTCTACCTCGTCCTCACGCTTTGTAGCCAGGCGATGGAGATCGTCCGCAAAGCCTTTGGTTTCATCATCTACGTCTTCGCGGGAGTCCCAGAAGAGACGCTCTACCTCCTCGGGTTTCTGCTTGCCGAGGTCGCCTTGGAAGAGCATTTGCATAGCTAGTTCGCGGGATTTGCGGCGGGTGCCCATCAGGATTTCGCCTCGTTTGCGCTTAATTTTTCCTGGATGGAGGCCATCTCAATGGCTGCGATGGCGGCCTCAAACCCTTTGTTTCCAGCCTTTAGGCCGGCTCGGTCGAGCGCCTGTTCGAGCGACTCGCAGGTCAGGACGCCGAATGCGTGGGGGATTCCGGTCTCCTGCTGCGACTGGCCGATGCCGCGGGCGACCTCATTGTAGATGGCTTCATAGTGTGCTGTCTCTCCGCGAAGGAGAACGCCGAGTGTGATAACTGCCGCGTAATGTTTACTTTGCGCGAGCGTGCGAGCAGCCGAAGGGATCTCCCAGGCACCGGGGACACGCACGATTTCGATGTCTTTGCGGGCGCAGCCGCTGCGCAGGAGAGCGTCCAGAGAGCCTTGCAGGAGACGGTCGGTGATGACCGCGTTCCAGCGAGCGACTACGATCGCAAACCGTTTGCCTGCAGCAGATAGGTCGCCTTCGATGGCGATGGGGCGGTTGTGATGAGGGTTCTCGGATTCCCAGAAGCCAACCGATAAGTCCTTTGTTAACTGCACGGTAAAGAGGCGGGAGTTCCAATGGGTTGGAGCGGGTTCGAAGAGTGTCGTAGCGCTTTGGTCGGCGACCCAGGCCTTGATGGCGGCGTGGATTTCGTCAAGTTGCGTAACTTCAACCAGGAGAGTGGGTTGCACGGTTGGGTAACCGATGGCAAACTCCAGATTCCCCAGGGGTGCGAGGAACGCAGCGCCCTTCCCTGTGCTATCGGTCCAGCCTTTGCCGGTCTCGAACCCCAGTGTTTGGAACAGTTGCGATAGCTGAATGAACGTTTCTTCCGAGGCAACGGGCGCCACGGTGGTTATTCCCTTAATCATGACTCGATTGTATCGTCCGCACAGGAAAGCGCCTGAATTGTGTGCGGCCTCAGCACGGTTTTGGGCCGCAAATCGATGGCTCCAGCGCTGTTTTCCGGAGTCGATTTTGAGTCTTTTTGATGACTGAAGTCAAGTTCCCTTTCCATCGCTCGACCCAACGCATTTTTAGGCTCTCAGAAGGAGCGGTCGCAGCCTGGAGCCGATAGGAGTGGGACCGACTGGAGGCGCTATTGAAGCTTCTTCTTCGTGACGGATGGCTCGGCGCGTAGACTGCCGGAGGGACGGGTGCTGGCTAGCCGGGTTGAGGACAGATTGATGGGCTGGAGGAGGGTGACGATGAGAGCGGTGGCGGGTTCGTCTCCCAGACAGGCATAGCTGTGGATGGTGGAGGAGTCGAAGTAGACGGAGTCGCCGGTGCGGAGCTCGTGGAGAGCTTCGCCGTGCTGGATGGTGAGGCTTCCCTTCATGACGTAGAGGAACTCGAAGCCGCCGTGCTGGTGGAAGTTGTTTTCCGGGAACTTGCCGGGCTGGAACTCGGCCAGGTAGGGATCGAGCTGGCGGTCGGGGACGAGGTAGCCTAGGCTTTCGAAGTAGTAGCGGGGGTCTTCGACGCCGGACTGAGGGAGGCGCACGCGGTCGGCGGCGCGGTGGACGCGGAAGAGGGTGAGAGGGATGGGGCTGAAGAAGTAGTTCAGGTCTTTGCTGAAGACCATAGCGATGCGGGCGAGGTTGCGCAGGGTGGGAACGACCCGGCCGGTTTCGAGCTGGGAGAGGAAGCTGGAGGAGAGGCCGGTGTGGCGGCCGAGTTCTGCTAGACCGAGAGAGGACTTCTGGCGAAGCGCTCGGATGCGGAGGCCGATGCGCTTCTCGGCGATGAGCGATTCGACGGCGTCGCTGCCTACCTGGACGTCGGAGTGCGCCGCTGGGAGCGGGGGAAGATCTTTTTCGTCAGGAAGGAGAACCTCGTCGTCGGGTGGGGGGAGAGGAGGTGCGGATTGCTTTGTGGCGTCTTGCTTGTCTCGCATGGAGGAGTCACCGGAGCGTTTAGTCGTTATTGACTCGATGTACAGATTCGGCGCGGGGATGCCTCTGCGCTCGTACGTTGGGCGATTACTGGATTTTCGAAGGGTTGGCGGCTGGCTTCTGGGTGGTCGCTGTGGCGAAGACAAGAAGCAGATCCCTGCGGGATGACAGCCAGAAAGACAAGAGCAACGGCAACGGCAAAAGCGAAATACAGGGGTCTCTCCACTCCGGCGGCAAAGAGCGCCACCTGCGGTCGAGATGACGGATGCGTGGGCGGGGCAACGGGCGAGACCGGGAGCGCCGAGACCCGGAGAGCTAGAGCGAGGGCGAGGGCCGAGACCGTAACGTGTGGGGTGGTGTCTTGTCTACTGAACTTTGCCACTGCTTAAGTCGTAGACGACGATTCCGAGGTCGTTGAGCTTGCTGATGGTTACTTCCATGGCTCGGCGGACGGCCGGTTCGGCGGAGGGAGGGGTCTTGTTCGCCTCCTCGATGGCGACGACGCGGCCGTAGGGCCAGGAGGAATGGGGGATGGCAGCGATCGCGTCGCCGAGGGTGGCCAGGTTGATGTTGAGCTCCTGGCGACGGGCGTTGACGGGGCGGAACATGCCTCCTACGCCGATGGGGGTCGTGTTGGCGTCGGCCAGCAGGACGTGGAGCTCTAGCATGCTGGGCTGGATGGTGAGCACGGGGTTCTGCCAGCTGTCGTAGCTGTGGACGGCCATGAACGCGCTCTTGGCAGGAGGCGGAATCTGATCGAGCTGCTCTCGTTCGGTCTCAACTTGAGCGCTAGTGTCCTGCGTGGAGGAGGAAGCCTGCTGACGGCAGCCGGTTGCGAGCAGGAGGAGGATCGGGAACAGGCAGAGGAGCGAAAGTCTTGACGAGTTCGGCACAGTATCAGGATACCAAGACCGGCGAGGTGGACGGTGAAGGCCGGGTGACAGCTTTTAGTTTCTGGGTCGGTGATTCCACGCCTGTGAGGTTCATACTTTCCCACCCATGACGATGAAACTGTCATGAGTGGGGCACCCGGGAGCTATTGGGGGCAAAGAACAGCGGCAGAGCTGGTAGGCTCCGCCGCTGAAGGTTGGGTTTCGAAGAACGAAGAACTTAGTGGTGTCCGCCGCCGCCGTGACCACCACCACCGGCATGTCCACCACCACCGCCGCCGTGGAAGCCGCCACCACCACCGCCACCGTGGAAGCCGCCGCCGCCACCGCCGTGGTAGCCTCCGCCACCGCGATACCCTCGGAAGCCATCGCCACCGTGCCATCCGCCGTTACGACCGTAGATGTCGCCGCGATAGTAGCCGCCTCCGCCGCCGTGGAACCGATAGCCTCCCCAGCCGTGGCCATATCCCCAATACGCCCAGGGACCTACGCCGAGGAAGATGCCGTTGTAAAAGTAGCCGGAACCGTAGTAGCCGTAGGGGGCGCAGGAGTAGGGATAATAATCGTAATAACCCCACGAGCATGCGGGCGGAGGTCCACCAATGGCGACTCCAACCTGCGGGCCACCGATCGCAACGCCGACACGGACTTGCGCGCTAGCCGTTGTCGGCGCGAGTGCCAGACAGGTTAGCAACGCGCTTGCACATAACATCCATTTAAATCCACGCATTTTGGAACCTCGCTTACGGTACCTGCGGCTGCCGAGTGTGCAGAAACCGGCGCAGTTACCCGGATTGGGTGCCTGAAGATGCTGCCCGATTGCAGCAGCCTCAAGTTGGATGCATCGTGCACATCCAAGTTGCACAGTGGTATCGACCCGCACACGTGCAGGAAGTTGCGCCGTCCCTTGGAGTTTTCAAGGCGATGGATTCAAAGGAAAGCGGCGAAGCTATGAGGCTTCGCCGCCGGTTGCTGCAATGGATCGTCTCTGTTCGTGATGCCAGCTGTCTAGTGATGCCCGCCGCCGCCGCCACCACCGCCGTGGCCGCCACCGCCTGCATGGCCACCACCTCCACCACCTTGTGCGTGACCGCCACCGCCTTGCATGTGGCCGCCTCCACCCTGGAGATGGCCTCCGCCGCCTTGCACGTGGCCGCCACCGCCTTGCATATGGCCTCCGCCGCCCTGCATGTGGCCTCCGCCGCCTTGCATGTGGCCTCCGCCACCGTTGCCTCCGCGACCGTAGCCTCCGCCGCCGCGGGAGTAGTAGCCTGGGCCGCCATGGAAGCGTCCTCCTCCGTCACCGCCGAAGCGGTGGCTTCCCCAGCCGTGGCCGTAGCCCCAGTTGGACCAGGGACCGATGCCGAGGAAGATTCCGTTGTAGAAGTATCCCTGGCCGTAGTAGCCGTAGGGCGCGCAGGAGTAGGGGGCGTAGCCGTAATAGCCGTATTCGCAGGCGGGCGGTGGGCCGCCGCCGTCGAGGTCGATGCCGACGCTGATTTGTGCCTGAGCCGCTGGCGGGGTGGCCAGCGACACGAATGCCAGAGAGGTGAGCAGTGTGGCTGCACACAGGAGGGACTTGAGTCCGCGCATTTGGAACCTTTCAACGGTGGCTGCGGTTCCTATAGATGCATGGGTGAGCGCGGGGTCCCGTGATCGCTCGTATCGGATTGACTAGGGCGTCTGCAGAGTTCGATGGCGAACAGTACTTGGTAGGTTGTACGCGTTGGGTGGATAGAACTCGTCGGTGGATATGTGGCGTGTCGTCACGGAGACGTTGTGGCGAATTCGATATGCTCGAAGGATGAGATTTGTGTTTGCCCTGCTTTACTGCGCGACGGTTTGCTTGATTCTTTCAGCAGGGGCGCAGCAGATCCCGAACGCGCCAGATGCGGTGGGAGCCCAGATGACGGTCGACGGGATGGACGGACGAATGCTGAGCGGTGTGATCACGGATGCTCAGGGGGCGCTGGTTCCGGGGGCGAAGGTCACGCTGCTGGAGGCGGGTGCTGGGAGGGCTCGGAGTGTGGTGGCGGATGCGAATGGACACTTCAGCTTTAGCCATGTGGCGGCGGGTGTGTATACGCTGACGGTGTCGGCTGCGGGGATGGTGGGGACGACGCAGAGGGGGACGCTGAATGCGGACGAGTCGGTGGAGCTGCCAGCGATTGTGCTGGGAGTGTCGGCGAGCGATTCGGTGGAGGTGTCGTCACTGAGCCAGGTGGAGATTGCGGAAGTGCAGATGAAGCAGGAGGAGAAGCAGCGGCTGGTGGGGCTGGTTCCGAACTTCTACGTGGTGTACGACTGGGACGCGAAGCCTCTGACGGCGAAGCAGAAGTATCGGCTGGCGGTTCGGGCGATCGTTGACCCGGCGACGTTTGTGATTGCGGCAGGGTTTGCGGGGATTGAGCAGGGGTCGGATGAGTTCAGCGGCTATGGGCAGGGTGCGGCGGGGTATGGCAAGCGATATGGCGCGCTGCTGGCCGACACCAGCATTGGAGGGATGCTGGGTGGAGCGGTGCTGCCGGTGCTGTTCAAGCAGGATCCGAGGTATTTCTACATGGGGAGCGAGCGGGGGACGAAGTGGCATCGGGCCTGGTATGCGATGTCTACGGCGGTGATAGCGCGCGGAGATAACGGTACATGGCAGCCGGCGTATGCGGCGGTGCTGGGAGATTTTGCTTCGGGCGCGATTTCGAATTTGTACTATCCGGCGGCGAGCCGGAATGGGGCGGGGTTGACGATTGAGAATGGTTTTCTAGCGATGGTGTCGAACGCGGGTGGGAACCTGTTGCAGGAGTTTGTGCTGAGGAAGATCAGCAAGGGCGTGAAGGCACGTGCGGCCGTGTCGGCGGGGACGGAGACGACTCCGTAGGGAGAATGGGCTGACGAAAGTGTCATGGGGCGGAGCGCGGGGAGCAGCTATGCTCGAAGGATGGGCTGGAATGTTGGACGGCGCGTGCTTTGGGCTGTGGTGTTAGGGTGCGTGTCGGCGGGTGCGCGAGGGCAGGCGGCTACGCGGGTTGAGGCTGGGCAGACGGTGAATGGGCAGGCAGACGGAGTGATCTTTGGCAGCGTCGCGGACAGCGATGGTGACCTGGTGCCGGGGGCTCGTGTGGAGCTGAGGAGTGGCGGCGAGAAGGACGTTCGATCGGTGGTGACAGACAGCAGCGGCCGGTTCGAATTTTCGGGAGTAGCGGCAGGGACGTTTGAGATGACGGCGACGGCCAAGGGGCTGGCAAGTGGAAAGCTGAGTGGGACGCTGGAGCCGGGAGCGGTGTTTAATGCTCCTGCGATTATGCTGGGGGCGGCTACGACGAGCACCGAGTTGACGGTGACTCCTGAGACGGAGCGGGAGATTGCGACCCAGGAAGTTCGGGTGGCAGAGAAGCAGCGGGTGCTGGGGATTGTGCCGAATTTCTTTGTGACGTACGACAAGAATCCTGTGCCTCTTGCAGCGAAACAGAAGTTCAACCTGGGGTTTCATGCGGTGCTGGATCCAACCCACTTTGCGTTCGCGGCCGCGGTTGCGGGATACGAGCAGGAGACGAATACGTTTCCGGGGTTCGGGACCGGACCGGCGGCGTATGGGAAGCGGATGGGAGCGCTGCTGGCGACGACGACGACGAGCGAGTTACTGCGGGGAGCGGTGTATCCGTCGCTGTTCCATGAGGACCCTCGGTACATCTACGACGGGGAGGGGACGACGGGATCGAGGGTGAAGTATGCGCTGCGGTCGGCCGTGTGGTGCCGTCATGATAATGGGAAGGATGGGGTGGATTGGGCGACGATTCTGGGACGGCTGACGGCGGGGGCCATTTCAAACTTTTACTATGCTCCGAGCGATCGTCATGGAGCGGGGCTGACTTTCGAGAGTGGAGCGTTGAGCATTGGGGGAGTGGCGTTCGGGCATCTAATGCAGGAGTTCCTGTTCCGGAGATTTACAACGCATAGCGGGGAGACACATCATGGGTTGTTTCATGGGGCTCCGGCTCCGGTGGGCGTTGCGGGGCGTTAGGGGAGATTCACTTTTTCGCTCAGGCGAAGGACAAGCAACGACAAAGGCACAATACAGGGTCTCTCCGCTGCGCCGCGCAAAGAACGCGCGGCTCCGGTCGAGATGACGACGGTGTTGGCGCAAAGAGTGCGCGGGTTCTGACTGGTGGGCGGGAGCTAGCGGCCTTGCCAGGTGGCGGGGCGCTTGGCGAGGAAGGCGGTGACGCCTTCTTGCTTGTCGGCGGTGGCGCAGAGACGGCCGAAGATGTGGGCTTCGATGGAGAGGGCTTCGAGGAGGGGTTGCTCTTCGCCTCGGGCGACGGCTTCCAGGACTCCGGCGATGGCCAAGGGTGCGAGCGAGGCGATGGTGTCGGCGAGGGCACGGACTCGTGGGAGGAGGTCGGCGGCGGGGACTACTTCGTCGACGAGGCCCAGGCTGAGGGCTTCCGCGGCGTCGACGATCTGCGCAGTGAGCATGAGGCGGAGAGAGGCGCTGCGGCCAATGAGGCGTGCGAGGCGCTGGGTTCCACCGTAGCCGGGGATGAGGCCGAGCTTGACCTCGGGAAAGCCGAGGCGGGCTTTGTCGCTGGCGATGCGGAGGGTGCAGGCGAGGGCGAGTTCGCAGCCACCGCCGAGGGCGACTCCGTTGATCGCGGCGATGACAGGCTTGCCGGCTTGTTCTAGGTGGGACTCGATGAGGGCGAAGACTTGCTGGCCTCGCTGGGAGGCGGCGAGGCCGGTGGCGGCGTCGGTTTCGGCTAGGGCTCGGATGTCGGCACCGGCGGCAAAGGCTCGATCGCCGTTGCCAGTGAGGATGACGGCTCGGATGGTGGGGTCGGCGGCGAGGATGGTGAAGGCGAACTCGAGCTCGTCGAACATGACATTGTTGAGGGCGTGGAGGACCTCGGGGCGGTTGAGGGTTAGGGTGGCGATGGGGCCCTCGAGCTGGCAGTGGAGGGTGGTGAGGGAGGCTAGGTCAGGCATGGGTTCGATCCTTGATGGAGCTTGAGGCGCGGACTTTGATTGTAGGGAATGGGCGGGGCGAAATACAGGGGTCTCTCCACTGCGCATCACAAAGACAAGAACGTGATGCTCCGGTCGAGATGACGATTGTTAAGGGCGCGAGAAGCGTGGTTAGGTTTGACGGACGAGAGTTCTTGGCGCTAAGAGTGCGCGGCTTTGGTCGAGAGGGCGTTCGAGAGGCGATTCGAGGGGTGAGAGATGGATGATTCGTTCCAGATTTGGGATTACAGGATTAAGAAACGGCACAAGTTCTTGGCATCGTCACCGACGCTAACAGATAATCAGGGAGTTGAGGTTCAGCTTGGAAACGATCCGTCGTGACACGATATATGTACGTGGGACTTATTGATTTGCGAAGGTTTATTGAAGTCGTGAAGTCTTGCGTACGGCATCGTCGGCAATCGAAACTTTTTTTCACGCTAGACCATCCATAGATGTATAGATTCCACCGGCGCGGTACTGCGCCCTAACCAGCGATACGATCGAATTATTAAAGAGGACAAGAATGGCTCTGGAAGATAGCCGGGAACCACGACCGCACGGTGAGGATCTGGGCCAGTCGTTTGAAGCGCATAACGGGAGTGTCGGCTCGGCGTTTGAACAACGGAACGCGTCGCCCGAACTGTTGGTACACCGGAAGTCGCACATTGTGGTGTGGGTGGTCATCGCCGTGTTGGCGGTGGTGGGCGTGTTCCTGGTGTATTACCTGACCAAGCCGAAGGGCGGCAACGCGGCTGCGGGCGCTAAGGGAAGAGGGCAAAACGGACCCTCGGCGATCACGGTGGGAAAGACGTCGACGGGCAACATCAACGTGTATGTGGACGCGCTGGGAACGGTGACGCCGGTCGCAACGGTGACGCTGTACAGCCAGATCACGGGCGTGGTGATGTCGGTGCATTATCGCGAGGGGCAGATTGTTCATCGGGGCGATCCGCTGGTGGACATCGATCCCCGGCCGTATGAGGCGACGCTGACGCAGGCGGAAGGAACGCTGCAGCACGATGAGGGAGTTCTGGGACAGGCGCAGATGGATTTGAAGCGCTACCAGGCTGCGTATGCTCGTAATGCGATTGCCAAGCAGGTTCTGGACGACCAGGAAAAGGCCGTACTGCAGGATGAAGGCACAGTGAAGACCGACGAAGGATCGGTGGCCTACGACAAGGTGGAGCTTTCGTACTGCCACATTGTTTCGCCGATCAACGGACGGGTTGGATTGCGGCTGGTGGATCCGGGCAACACGGTGTTCTCGGGAAGCAGCTCGACGCTGGTGGTGATTACACAGCTGCAACCAATTACGGTCGTTTTCAATGTGTCCGAAGATGATCTTCCGCAGGTGCAAACGCAGTTGAAGGGCAATAAGGCGCTGCAAGTGGATGCCTTCGATCGTGCCAACGAAACGATCCTGGAAACGGGCAAGCTGACGTCGCTGGACAACGAGATCGACACGACGACGGGCACGGTGAAGTTTCGGGCAAGCTTTCCAAACAAAAACCTGAACCTGTTTCCGAACCAGTTTGTGAATGCCCGACTGCTGGAACGCACGCTGACGAACACGACGCTGGCACCAACGGCGGCGGTGCAATACAACGGGACGGCTGCCTTTGTGTACATCGTGAACCCGAACAATACTGTGGGCGTGCAGCCGGTGCAGGTGGTTACGGGTAATGACAAGATAACGGCTGTAACCGGCGTGGATAGCAATGTGACCGTGGCGACGAGCGGCTTTGACCGGCTGGAGAACGGTGCGCACGTGCAGGTACACGAGAATAAGCCGAAGTCTACGACCACCTCCACGGGCATGGGGCCAACCAGCGGCGGTAGCTCAAGCAAATGAGTCCTTCGCGCCCATTTATTCTCCGGCCGGTTGCGACGGCACTGTTGATGGCGGCAATCTTTCTGGCGGGCGGAGTTGCGTACTTTCAGCTGCCGGTTTCGGCGCTGCCGGAGGTGGACTATCCGACCATCGAGGTGATGACGTTCTATCCGGGAGCTAGCCCGGATGTGGTGGCGTCGGCTGTGACCGCTCCGTTGGAGCGGCAGTTTGGGCAGGTGGCGGGTCTGAGCCAGATGACGTCGACGAGCTCGGGCGGGTCGTCGATCATCGTGATGCAGTTTCAGCTGAGCCTGAACATTGATATCGCCGAGCAGGAGGTGCAGGCGGCGATCAATGCGGGACAGAGTTATCTTCCGGCGAATCTTCCGGCTCCCCCGGTGTATAGCAAGTCGAACCCTGCGGATGCTCCGGTACTGACGCTGGCGCTGCAGTCGTCGACGATGCCGCTGTCGAAGGTGGAAGATCTGGCGGACACGCAGCTGTCTCCGAAGATCTCGCAGGTTCCGGGCGTGGGATTGGTGAGCATTTCAGGTGGGCAGAAGCCTGCGGTGCGCATCCAGGCGAATCCTACGGCGCTGGCGGCTTACGGCGTGAACCTGGAAGATGTTCGCAATGCGTTGACAGCGAACAGCCTGGATGCGGCGAAGGGAAACTTCGACGGACCGTCGCAGGATTACACCATCAACGCGAACGACCAGCTGGAGAGCAGCACGGATTACAAGTCGGTGGTGGTGGCGTATCGCAATGGCGCTCCGGTGATGTTGACCGACGTGGCGAAGATTGTGGACGGGGTGGAGAACAGCAAGCTGGCCGCGTGGAGCAATGAGACTCCGAGTGTGATTTTGAATATTCAGCGGCAGCCCGGAGCGAACACGATCAAAGTGGTTGACACGATCAAGGGGTTGCTGCCGCAGCTGGAATCGACTCTGCCGAAGTCGGTCCATGTGCAGGTGATCACCGACCGGACGACGGACATTCGGGCTTCGGTAAAGGACGTTGAGTTTGAGCTGGTGCTGGTGATCGCGCTGGTGATCATGGTCATCTTCCTGTTCCTGCGGAGTTGGCTGGCGACGATTATTCCGAGCGTTGCGGTTCCGTTGTCGCTGATCGGCACGTTCGGCGTGATGTACCTGGCGGGATACAGCCTGAACAACTTGACGATGATGGCGTTGACCATCTCCACGGGATTCGTGGTGGATGACGCGATCGTGATGATCGAAAACATCTCGCGGTATATCGAAGAGGGGATGGCTCCGATGGAGGCGGCGCTGATCGGCGCAGAGCAGATCGGGTTCACGATTCTGTCGCTGACCGTGTCGCTCATCGCAGTGCTTATTCCCCTGCTGTTCATGGGGGATGTGGCAGGGCGACTGTTCCGGCAGTTTGCGGTGACGCTGGCGGTGACGATTGTGTTCTCTGCGTTTGTCTCGCTGACGCTGACTCCGATGATGTCGGCGAGAATCTTGAAGCATGTTCCTCCGAGCGAGCAGGGATGGTTTTACAAGAAGAGCGAGAAGGTCTTCGAAGACATCATCGCGTTCTACGGACGGACGCTGCGATGGGTGCTGGGCTACCAGACGATCACGTTGCTGGTTGCAGTGGCGACGCTGCTTCTGACGGTGTTTCTGTACATCGAGATACCCAAGGGATTTTTCCCGACTCAGGATACCGGGATTATCCAGGGAATCACGCAGGCGTCGCCGTCGATCTCGTTTGCGGAGATGGAGCAGCGGCAGCAGGAGATCGCGAAGGTGCTGCTGGCGGACCCGGCGGTGGCGGGGATCTCGTCGTACATCGGCGCGGATGGAACGAACACGACGCTCAACAGCGGACGCGTGCAGATTATTTTGAAGGATTTGAGTGATCGTGGGCTGTCGGCTACCGAGGTGATCGATCGGCTGGCTCCGAAGCTGGAGAAGGTTGCGGGGATCAAGCTCTACATGCAGCCGGTGCAGGATTTGACCGTGGATGACATGGTGAGCCGCACGGAGTACCAGTACACGCTGGAAGATCCGAGCCAGTCGGAGCTCAACCAGGTGGCGGCGCAGCTGGTGGCAAGACTGAAGAAGCTGCCACAGCTGGCGGATGTGGTGACGGACCAGCAACTGGGAGCGGCGGCGGAACAGATCCAGATTGATCGCGCGACGGCATCGCGGTTCGGGGTCACACCGACTACGATCGACAACACGTTGTATGACGCATTCGGGCAGCGGCAAGTTAACACGATGTATACGCAGCTGAACCAGTATCACGTGATTCTGGAGACAGATCCTCAGTTCCAGCGGGACCCACACAAGTTGAACGACATTTACGTGCAGGGGACGACGACGGGGACGGTGGCGGCGACGGCATCGGCGACGCAGGGATCGTCGTCGGGAGCGGGCTCGAGTTCGGGTGCGGCGACGACGTCGAAGCTTACTTCATCGGCAACAAGCGGAGTTTCTTCCGCGACGGCATCGACTTCGGCGTTGTCGTCGGGGAATACTGGCACGACGTCGGCGGCGTCGAGCGTGAATTCGAGTTCGGCACTGTCTTCGGCGTCGACAGCGGGAACGAATTCGACAGTGCTTTCGACCACGAGTACGAACACGGGAACGTCGTCGAGCGCGACGACGTCGTTGAGCGGAACATCTCGGGCGACGTCGACGGGGAGTTCGTCGAGCAGTGGGGGCGGGAGTGGCGGAGGTGGAGGATCGAGCAGCAGTAGCAGCTCGTCGCTGGCGACGCCGGTGCCACTGAGCGCCTTCACGAAGTTTGTGCCAACGAGCGAGTCGCTCTCGATCAATCACATGGGCCAGTTCCCTGCCGTGACGATCTCGTTCAATTTGAATACGGGATACTCGCTGGGCGAGGCGCTGGACGCGATTAACAAAGTGATCAAGGACGACAACCTGCCGACCAGCGTGGTATCGAACTACCAGGGAACAGCGTCGGCGTTTGAGGGATCGCTTTCGAATGAGGGGCTGCTGATCCTTGCGGCTCTGGTGACGGTGTATATCGTGCTGGGCGTGTTGTATGAGAGCTTCGTGCATCCGGTAACGATCTTGTCGACTCTGCCTTCGGCCGGCGTGGGAGCCCTGCTGGCGCTGGAACTGTTCCACCTTGATTTGGATATTGTGGCGATCATCGGCATTATTTTGCTGATCGGCATCGTTAAGAAGAACGGCATTATGATGGTGGACTTTGCGTTGGAAGCAGAGCGGCATCATGGACTGAATGCGACCGAGGCAATCTACCAGGCGTCGCTACTGCGGTTCCGTCCGATTCTGATGACGACGATGTGCGCGTTGCTGAGCGGTATTCCGCTGGCGTTTGGAAGCGGCATCGGATCGGAGCTGCGCAAGCCTCTGGGCGTGGCGATGGTGGGCGGACTCCTGTTCAGCCAGGTGCTGACGCTGTACACGACGCCGGTCATTTATATCTTCTTCGACAACCTGGGTGGATGGTTCACGCGGCGTAGCCAAAAGACGCATGGCGGACCGGAGACCGATGGGAGTCACGAGGCAGCACAGGCATGAATCCTTCGCGCGTCTTCATTGAGCGGCCAGTAGCGACGACGCTTCTGACGATCGCAGTGGCGATTGCGGGCATCATTGCGTTTGGTGTGCTGCCGGTGTCTCCGCTGCCGCAGGTAGATTTTCCGACGATCAGCGTGGCGGCATCGCTGTCTGGAGCGAGCCCGGATATCATGGCGTCTTCGGTGGCGACTCCTCTGGAGAGGCAGTTTGCGCATATCGCGGGCGTAACCGAGATGACGTCGTCTAGCTCCCTGGGCGAGACGAGCATCACCCTGCAGTTCGATTTAAACCGCGACATCAATGGGGCGGCTCGCGATGTGGAGGCGGGCATCAATGCGGCGCGGACGTATCTTCCGGCGAACCTTCCGCAGAATCCGACGTACCGGTTGGTGAATCCTGCCGACTCGCCGATCATGGTGATCGGGCTGCAGTCGGACATTTACGACGTACAGGATTTGTACGATGAAGCATCGACAGTGCTGCAGCAGCGCGTCTCGCAGATTCAAGGTGTGGGGTTTGTGCGGGCGGTGGGAGCATCGCTTCCGGCGGTTCGCGTCGAGCTGAATCCGACGCAACTGAACAGTTATGGGATCGGGCTGCCTGCGGTGCAGGCGGTGATTGCCGGGCAGAACGCGGATATCGCAAAGGGGCAACTCTCGAGCGGCAACCGGACCGCGGATATTCTCACGAACGACCAGATCTCCAAGGCGGTGGCGTACAAGCCGCTAATTGTGGGGTATCACAATGGCGGAGCGGTTCGACTGCAGGATGTCGCGGATGTGATTGACTCGCAGCAGTCGGTGCGGCAGGCGGGCTATCTGAATGGCGGGACGTCGGTGAACCTGATTATTTACCGTCAGCCGGGTGCCAACATCATTACGACCGTCGATGCGATCAAGGCGGCGATTCCCTCGCTGCAGGCGTCGATCCCTGCGGGCGAGCATATCTTCACGATTCTGGACCGGACGCTGACGATTCGGGCTTCGGTGGATGGCATTGAGTCGACGCTGATCATTTCGGTGGTGCTGGTGATCATCGTGGTGTTCCTGTTTTTGCGCAATCTGCCGGCTACGCTGGTTCCCGCCGTGGCGGTTCCCGTATCGCTGATTGGGACCTGCATGGTGATGTATCTGTGCGGATTTTCGCTGGATAATTTATCGCTGATGGCGCTGGCCATCGCCAGCGGCTTCGTTGTGGACGATGCGATTGTGGTAATGGAAAACATCTCTCGCCATGTGGAAAGCGGGATGGCGCCGATGCAGGCCGCGCTACGGGGAGCGGAGGAGATTGGCTTCACCGTGTTTTCTATCAGCATCTCCCTGATTGCGGTGTTCATTCCCCTGCTGCTGATGGGAGGAATTATTGGGAGGCTGTTCCGCGAGTTTGCGATCACGCTCTCGGCGGCCATCCTGATGTCGATGGTGATCTCTCTGACAACCACGCCGATGATGTGCTCGCGGCTGATGCGGTCAGAGAAAGATGTGAAGCATGGGCGGGTGTACAAGTGGAGCGAGGGCCTGTTCGCAACTGCGCTGGATGGCTATCGCCGAACTCTGACCTGGGCACTGGACCATCCGGCGCTGATGCTTCTGGTATTCGTAGCGACGCTGGCGCTGAACGTGTACCTGATCATGACGGCTCCGACGGGGTTCTTTCCGCAGCAGGATACGGGCGTGATCATGGGGGGCATGCAAGGGCCACAGGACACGTCGTTCTATGCGATGAATAAGGCTGTGCATGCTTCGGATTTGATCATCTCGCACGATCCCGGCGTGGCGGAGGCTATGGCTTTCACCGGCGGTAATGGATCGACCAACAGTGGATTTGCGTTTGTGGCCTTGAAGCCGCTGAGCGAGCGCAAGGAGAGCGCGGCGCAGATCATCGACCGGCTGCGGCCGAAGCTGGCGAAGGTGCCGGGCGCGGCGACGTTCCTGCAGGCGGTGCAGGATATTCGGATTGGGGGACGCAGCTCGAGCGCGATGTACCAGTACACGCTGAGCGCGGAGACGACCCAGGATCTGCAGAAGTATGGGCCGGAACTGTTGAGCCGGCTGCGCAAAGCTCCGGGATTCCAGGATGCGAACACGGACCAGCAGAATGATGGGTTGCAGGCGCTGCTGACGTATGACCGTCCGACGGCGGCTCGGCTGGGAGTGACTCCTCAGACGATCGACAGCACGTTGTATGACGCGTTCGGGCAGGCGGAGGTGTCGGTGATCGATACCGAGCTGAACCAGTACTACGTGGTAATGGAAGTTGCGCCGAAGTATTGGCAGTCCCCCGATGGGCTGAAGGATACGTATCTGGTTCCGAAGAGTGGCGGAGGGGCAATTCCGCTGAACACGGTGGTGAGGTATGCGCCGTCGACAAGCCCGCTGGCGGTGAACCACACTGGTTTGTTCCCATCGGTGACGGTGAGTTTTAATCTTGCACCGGGCGTATCGTTGAGCCAGGCTACGAAAGAGATCAACCAGATCCAGCAGGACATGGGTGTTCCGGACACGGTGCACGGTGAGTATGCAGGAACACTGCAAGCCTACAAGCAGTCGCTGGGCAGCGAGCCGTACTTGATCCTGACAGCGATCCTCGCGGTGTATATCGTGCTCGGCGTGCTGTACGAGAGCTTGGTGCATCCGATTACGATTCTCTCGACTCTTCCGTCGGCGAGTCTGGGGGCGATGCTGGCGCTGCGGCTGACGGGCACGGACCTGGATGTGATGTCGATCATCGGGATTATTCTACTGATCGGGATTGTGAAGAAGAATGCGATCATGATGATCGACTTCGCCTTGAGTGCGGAGCGGGGCGAGGGCAAGAATCCTAGGGACTCAATCTTTGAGGCGTCGATGCTGCGGTTCCGGCCTATTTTGATGACGACCATGGCAGCACTGTTTGGCGCGGTTCCGCTGGCGGTGGGAACCGGTATGGGATCGGAACTGCGGCGGCCGCTGGGCATTACGATCATCGGCGGATTGCTGGTAAGCCAGGTGCTGACGTTGTATACGACGCCGGTGATTTACCTGTTCATGGATAATTTGCGTTTGAAGATCCAGGGAGATAAGCGGGCACGACTGTTCACCGCGACTCCGGCAACGGCGCAATGAAAGCAGGCCCAATGGGAATGAAGCGAAATAACACGTTGACGAAGGCAAAAACAGGCTCGAGAGCGACGGCTTTCGCGGTTTGCTCGGCTGCGGTGTGGCTGAGTGGATGTAATGTGGGGCCGAAGTATGTGAAGCCTACGGCTCCAGCGCCTCCGGCGTTTAAAGAGTCGGCACCGGAGGCATACACGAATAATCCCTCGGGCACTTGGCAACCGGCGCGGCCGCAAGACGCGGCTCTTAAGGGCAAGTGGTGGGAGATCTTCAACGAGCCGGAGCTGAACGCTCTGGAAGACCAGCTGGACATCAACAATCAGAATATTGCGGTCTACTTCCAGAATTTCATGGCGGCGCGAGCCCAGGTGCGGGAGGCGAAGTCGCAGTTCTATCCAACGCTGACAACCGACCCGTCCTATACACGACAGCGGACGCCGGGTACGCTGCGCAATGCTGTCGCAACGACGACCACTTCGACGGGCAGTGGGACGGGAGGAACCAGCACAGGAACAACCGCAGTGGCGACTTCGGGAGGGACGACGTCCACGGATATCTCTCTGCCGTTCGATGTGGCGTGGGAGCCCGATCTGTGGGGGAAGATTCGCAATACGGTGCGCGAGTATCAGTATGCGGCGCAGGTGAGTGCGGCCGACCTGGAGAATGAGCGGCTGACGGAGCAGGCGGATCTGGCGGAATATTATTTTGAGCTGCGCGGACAAGACGCCCTGCAGGATCTGTATAACAAGACCGTTGAAGCCGATAAGAAGTCGCTGGAGTTGACGAGGTCCCTGTATGAGACGGGCATCGATAACGATGAGTCGGTCGCACAGGCAGAGGTGACGCTGGAGGGAGCGCAGGAGACAGCATCGGGGATCGCGACCAACCGAGCGATCTACGAGCACGCGATCGCGATGCTGATCGGGAAGCCGGCCTCGAGTTTTTCGATGCCCGTGAAGTCGCTGACAACGCCGGTTCCGGCGATTCCAGTGGGCGTGCCGACGCAGTTGCTGCAGCGGCGACCGGATGTTGCGGGCGCGGAACGAACGATGGCCGAGGCGAATGCGCTAATCGGCGTGGAGAAAGCTGCCTATTACCCGAACCTGAGCCTGACGGGCGGAGGGGGGCTGGAGTCGTCCACAATTACATCGCTGTTCTCGGCGCCGGCGCTGTTCTGGTCGGCGGGTGCGTCGGCTTCGGAGACGATCTTCGATGCGGGGCTACGGAAGGCGACAGTGGCGCAATATACCGCTACGTATAACGCGGATGTCGCGTCGTATCGGCAGACCGTGCTGACGGCGTTTCAGCAGGTGGAGGACTATATTGCGACGCTGCGGGTGACATCGGGACAGGTGCAGCAGGAGGATATGGCGGTGAAGTCGGCACAGCGGTACGTGGATATTGCGACGGCTCGCTATGAGACCGGGCTCGATCCGTACCTCGACGTGGTCTCGGCGCAGACGACGCTGCTGACGGATCAGCAGACGCAGGTTACGCTGCACATCCAGGAGATGACGGCCGCGGTGGAACTAGTACAGGCCCTCGGCGGTGGATGGGATGCGACACAGCTTCCGGCGGCGAATCAGGTGACCACTAGCGGTGCAGTGAGGCAGGTGGCCGTAACTCCGTAAGGATGGATGGAGTTCTCGGCGGCTGGTTTACAGCGGATAAGCAGAAGCGGCATCCTGAGGACAGGATGCCGCTTCTTTTTGCTGATGGCTGGTTGCAGCCTGTTGATTGTGGCTACTGGAAGTTGATTTCGCTCAGCAGCTTTGGATTGGGTTCGTCGACCGCCAGGAGGTTATGGCAGGCCGCGCAGTCGTTGGTGATGGTCTTGGCGCCGTCCTTTGTGGTGTGGTTGCCGTCATGGCAGCGGAAGCAGCCGGGGAAGTTGTTATGCCCGATATTGTTCGGGTATGTTCCCCAGGTGACCTTCATCGCCGGGAAGACGTTCTGATCGTAGATGGTGGTGAGGGCCGCCGCAGCCTGTTCGATCTGGTTGTGCTGGCCGCTCCAGACCGCCGGGTATTGGCTGCGGTAGAAGTTTTCAAGACCGGCCTTGATCCTGGTGGCGGCTTCTTCCTGCGAGTTGTACTTGGCTTGAATCAGGAGCATTCCCTGCTTGTGGACGAAGGGGAGCGAGGCATCGGGTGTGCCGTTAGCCATCGATTCGTCGACTGCGTCTTCGGCGGTCTGGTAGGAGTGGGCGGCCTGGTTATGGCAGTCCATGCAGTCCATGGTGCGTTTGATGCCCTTGACGGGGCCCTTCCAATCGGTGCTGATGTACTCGGTGGTGGTGCCGTTGGGGCCGGGAGCGGAGACCGAGATGATGGTTTGGTTCTCGCCATCGGTCGCGGTGTATTGAATATTGGTGAGGTGGTGACCGTGGATGCCACTGGAGCGCGAGAGCGAATCGACGCCGCCAAGGTGGAGAACGAGCATCGTCTTGGTTGAGGCATTCTTTTCGTCGTCGCCGTAGGTGGTCTTGACCAGCAGACGATCGCCGATGAAGCGCTTGGGTGCGTGGCACTCTTCGCAAGTGGCGCGGGCGGGGCGAAGTTCAGAGAGCGGCGCGAGGATGGGGCGCGGGAAGGTATTGAACGTGACGCCGATGAGCTGCATGGTGCCTCTCATCTTGGCGTGCACGTAGTTGGAGGCGCCGCTGCCGACGTGGCACTCGGTGCACTCGACGTGAGAGTGCGGCGAGTGCTGGTAGGCGACCCACTGGGGCTGCATGGGGACGTGGCAGGCAGCGCCGCAGAAGCCGGGCGTGTCCATATAGGCGACCCCGCGATAGCTGGCCACACCGACGATGACGAAGTTGACGAAGGTTGCGATGATCACAAAGTTCAGCGCGTGGCGGAACATGGGGTCATTGAAGTCGACGGCCGGATAGATCGAGGGGAGGCGGCCTTCCTTGAGCAGTTTTCTCCTCTGGATGGCGATGCCGATGGGGATCAGGATGAGGCCGAAGATGAAGAACCCGGGGAGGAAGAGGAAGAGAATGAGGCCGATGTAGGGGTTGGAAGAGCCGCCATGGCCAAGGACGTCGATCATCCAGAAGCCAACCAGGACGAAGGCCGAGGCAGTTGTGATGGCGCCGCCGATGAGACTGAGGGCGTTCTTTCCTAGATAGAAAAACGGTTGAAGCCAATTATTCTTGAAGTTTTGGGTTACGGACACGAAGGACGCCTCGTTGCTGAATTTTTCGTACTTCCTGGAGCGACAAGCGGAGCGATATTCGCTCCGCTTGTCGGGTCGGGATCCGGGTGAATGTTCTTGCTATTCCCGGAAATATGCACTCACTGTCAATATCAGTAACAGAACGCCTATGAGAACCGCTGTGAAGCCCGTCACTTTACTAAAGTTCATAAGCCATGTAGGCGGCTTTGTGGTGGCCTGCTGGTCCAGCCGCCCCTGGGATGCAAGTCGTTCATATTCTTCAGGATGCCGCTCTTTGAACTCCTCTTCGCTCTGGGTTCCGGTAAAGATTGTGGTATCCATGGGGAAATTGTCTGGACGGAGATGCGCGTTAATAAAGTGGATGGAAAAGATAAAGGTGGCGGCGAGGAGGGCCTCCTCACCATGCACGATCTGAACAGCATTCAATGCCCAGCCGGGAAGGAACTTTCCGAAGAAGGGTCCGAACCACATGACGTAGCCGGAGAAGCCGATAATGATCATTCCCCAGAAGACCGACCAGTAATCGAACTTCTCCCAGTAGGCGTAGCGCTCAAGTTTGGGCTTTGGTCCGAGGCCGAAGAACCAGCGGAAGTTTCCAATGATGTCCTTCAGGTCCTTGAGGTTCGGGACCATAGAATCCGGTCCCCAGAGGAGTCCTTTTTCCTTTCGGACAAGGATGCGGACCGCAATATTCTGCAGGTGGTACAAGAACTCGAGGCTGAGAATCACAGCGCAAAACTTGTGAAGGAACAGGATGGTACCGAATCCGCCGATGGCCAGGGCGAAGTGTTGCGCCCATGCATTGGTGCTGAAGCGAATGGTTAGCCCGGTGGCGGCGAGGCCAAGGAACGTGGTGAACATGATGGCATGCATGTATCGCTGCAGCAGCGTGAATCTCGTGAAGAAGCGCTCAGGGTGGACCTCCTGCGCTTTGATACTTGTTGCCGCTGCCTGCTCCGGCAACTTGCTTTCTTCTACGGAAATCCTTTGGTCAGGCATTATTTGTCTCCTTTTACTGACCCACGATGAGCCTTTTCGATGAGCGAGCGGATCAGCCATAGCAAGCTGTGCAGAAGGAAGAACGTCATCACGCCAGTGATCAGCAGAACCATGAACAGACGGATGTAGTAGAGCGCCGGATATAGCTGGCGATTGTGTGGATTGGCGTGCGGCTCATACTTCACGAAGCCGGCGTTTGCATTCTGATGGCACCTTCCGCAGGTCTTGACGAGGTTTGCGGAGTTGACGGGAGAGCGAGGATCGGAGGCGGGAAGGATCTCGTGCTCGCCGTGGCAGTCCGAACAGCGCGCCACTGCAACATAACTGCCGAGATTACTGACCTGGGAATGGAACGTGTCGCGGTAGGTGGACAGCTGGGCCTGGTGGCAGGAACCGCAGACGGGCGTGGACTGCGCCATCGTTGGGCGGGCAATAGTATGCGCCGTGTGGCAGTCAGTGCATACGGGCGCCTTCTGGTTTCCACTGGCCATAGCCTTGCCGTGGATGCCCGCCATGTACTGCGTGAGGATTCCTCCGTGGCACTTACCGCAGGTGGCCGGAATCGCCGCCTTGTAGGTTGGGCTTTGCGGGTTGGTGTGGCTCAGAACGTGGTGGGAGCCATGGCAGCTCTCGCAATTTGCAGCGACCAGGAGACCTTCCTGGCTGACTGCATATCCGTGGATGGAATCCATGTACTGTGGATAGACATTGGCCAGGTGATGCTGCTTGGCCATCGCTGCGTCGCCATGGCACTTGCCACAGGTGGCCGGAATGTTGAGCGGATAGACGGCCGATTTTGGATTGTCTTTCGGAAGGATGGCGTGAGCGGTTCCGTGGCAGCTGGTACAGGGGTGATCGGATGCATGCTCATGCACGCTGCCGACAACCGCTGCAGCCTCGTCCGCATGACAAGCGGCACACTTGACGGCCTGAGGGTGATTGGGGTGGGGATAGGCGGTGATGGAGGTGTGACAGGCGCTGCACTCGAGAGAGCCATGCACGCTGGAGTGAAACGTATCGGCATCAACGCCGACATGGTTCCCGGAGGCGTCCTGCATGGTGATATCGCTGTGGCAGGAGAGGCAGTCGGTCTGCGCATGCATTGCTGCGCAAGAGAACGCGAGAAGCAACATCGCGCAACCTGCGAGCAAGGCAGTTCGGGGAATACGTCCCAAGGCGACCGCCGGATTTTTGCTGCCCCGTTTTGCAGGAAGCAACAAAGACCCGGCGAACGCAGTGGGGAAGATTGAGAGACGAAGAGGTCGCCTCGTTCCTGATTTACCGGTGGCTGAAAGAGATAAGCTTCGGCCGGTGAGGCAATACCTGGCAGCGTGAAGAGTTGGGGAACTGATTGAGGGGTTGTTTGCTTCTGACTCCGACCATCTCACTGGATTCATACTGCTAGAGATAAGGGATTTCGCCCATACTCTCCTGAGCTTGCCCAACGGTGACATCACGTGCCTCTTTCACACTGCCACTACTGCAGCGTGCGGACATACTCCACGACTTCCTGAATCTGGGCGCCGGTGAGTTTGCCGGCATACGCTGGCATTTTTCCTTTGCCGTTCGTAACCGAAGCGATTAGCGAAGCGGTAGATGCCTTCTTCAGCTCAGGCGAGTTGAAGGGCAACGCTTTCATGGATTTTCCAGCCGCCGTGGGCTGGCCGTCGGCACCGTGACACATCTGACACTTTGCCTTGTAGGTTGCGGATCCTGCGCCTTGAGCCAAGGCAGAGGGTGCAAGAGACGTGGCGAGGAGTGTAGCTGCTGCGATCGTCAAAAAGACTTTCATGATTGCTCCTGTTTTCTTTAATAAAGTGCGCGGGACACATTGATTCTGCGCCCAACGTGGGCTTCATGGTAAAGGATACAATCGCACGGTGCTGTGCCAAACAGGGCTATCCTTCGTGAAAAGATAGCCCTGCCTGGTATCTGGTTACTTCTTCAGCGTCTTGATGTAGGCGACGACAGTACTGATGTCAGCGTCCGTGAGCTTGCCAGCGTAGGCCGGCATCTTGACCGGGCCAGTGCTCACGCCGTTCTTGGTGGCGGCAATGAGACTGGCATCGGATGCTCCTGCGGTAAACGCGGGAACTTTCATTCCCTTGTTGCCACTTCCGTCAGCTAGATGACACATCTGGCACTTGGCTTTATAAATGGTGGCGCCAGATGTTTGTGCGAATACAGGGGTGGCGACCGATATAACAACAAGGGCTGTAGCCATCGTTACTAGATTGAATTTCACCTTACGCTCCTACTACTTTTGCAATGTGCGTATATGAGCAATGACATCTTTGATCTCTGGGTCGGTGAGTTTGCCAGCGTAGGCTGGCATCTTCCCCTTACCGCTCTTGGTTACCGCGATGAGATCGGCGTTTGACTCCTTTACGACAGCCGGGGAGAGGAAAGACGGAGCCTTCATGGCCTTTCCAGCGGGAGTAGTGCCTGCTCCGTCAGCGCCATGGCACATCTGGCACTTGGAGGCGTAGGTGGCTGCGCCGGTGTTCTGAGCGAAGCTAGGCAGGGCGAACACCGTGATCAGGGCAACTGTTGCAAGTTTGAGTTTCATGGTAAATATCCTTTTACTGAAGTGGTTTGCTTGTTTTCGCAACCGTGCTTAGAACTCGTAATGCATGGAAAGCGTGAGGAGGTTGGCGTGAAAGTTTCTCGGAGACGTCAGACCAGATGATGGCTCAGTGAGCCCCGTAGGATAGGCTGCCAGGGTTGGGGAGGTGCAGGGAACGACAGTCGCCGTGGTCGACGTTGTCGTGCTGCACAGGGGCGTTCCGGACGGACCACCTTCACCATAACCGTAGTAGTCGTAGTTGGCGCTC
>Ga0302319_10003215_pt1 | contig 34465 bp, 26 predicted proteins | sample Bog_T0_2_FD_203319 | JGI IMG/M metagenome (GOLD analysis project Ga0302319, IMG submission 203319) | Peat permafrost microbial communities from Stordalen Mire near Abisko, Sweden - Bog_T0_2 | ecosystem: Environmental > Terrestrial > Soil > Wetlands > Peat | place: Sweden: Abisko, Stordalen Mire...
CCCTCGGGGGAGGGCTTCCTGCATCTGCCTCCACCCCCGCGTTCCCATCACTCGCAGAACAATCAACCGTTTTGCCTTCATCCCCGGGTCAGGATCTCTATAGGTCTGACTGCCCGCCGGCCACGCGGGGCTCGACCCGGGAATCCCAACGATCTATAGGACAAGGAAGACGGCGAAACCCCAGAGAATCCGAGCCACGATGAAGATCACCCGACGCGACGCACTGAAAGCAATGGCCGGCACGGCCGCACTAGCCGCCCTGCCCCTCGTTCGCTCGGAGGAGGCCAAGCCCGCCGCAGCCGCGCCCGCCGCGACCGGCCCGGGCGGCTCCTTCAGGCACTCGGTCTGCCGCTGGTGCTACCAGAAGATCCCCCTCGACCATCTCGCGCGCGAGGCCAAGCGCATTGGGCTGGAGTCGGTCGAGCTGCTCGAGCCATTGGAATGGCCCGTGGTCCAGAGGCACGGGCTCACCTGCGCGATGGCGATGGGAACAACGCGGATACCCGAGGGCCTGAACCGGGTCGAGCACCACGCGGTCATGGTTCCCGGGATGATCGAGCGCATCGGCGCCTGCGCCAACGCGGGGCTTCCGAACGTGATCTGCTTCTCGGGGAGCCGCGGCGGAATGGACGACGAACTCGGCCTCGCCAACTGCGCCGTCGCGCTCAAGCAGATCGTCGGCGAGGCGGAAAAGCGCAAGGTCACGGTCTGCATGGAGCTCCTTAACAGCAAGGTCGACCACCACGACTACATGTGCGATCACACGGCCTGGGGCGTGGAACTGGTCAAGCGCGTCGGTTCCGAACGGTTCAAGCTCCTCTACGACATCTACCACATGCAGATCATGGAGGGGGACGTGATCCGCACGATACGCGACAACCACGAGTACATCGCCCACTACCACACGGGCGGCGTCCCCGGGCGCCATGAGATCGACGCGAGCCAGGAGCTCAACTACGCCGCAATAGCCCGCGCGATCCGGGATGTTGGCCACCGCGGCTATGTCGCGCAGGAGTTCATCCCCGCCCGCGACCCCATGACCTCGCTGGCCGAGGCCGTCGCGATCTGTACCGTCTAAACCGGCATCTCGGACCCCCCGACGCCGCAATTTCCTTCGTCACCGCCCGTTTCGTAGGGTAGACGTCAGCCATGCTTCTCGACTTCACCGCGCTCAAGCCCCGCGTCGCCTACCAGTGGATGTCGTCCACGATCCTGCCGAGGCCGATCGCATGGGTCTCGACGATCTCCCCCGAAGGCAGGACAAACCTCGCCCCGTTCAGCTTCTTCCAGGGGGTGACGGCGAACCCGCCCACGCTCATGTTCGTGCCGGTCAACACGCGCGAGGGAACGAAGAAGGACACGGTCCGCAACATCGAGCTGCTGCCGGAGTTCGTCGTCAATCTCGTGCCGTTCGCGCTCACCGAGCAGATGAACAACTGCGCGGCGCTCCTGCCCTACGGGGAGAGCGAGTTCTCGGCGTTCGGCATCGCGGAGACGCCCTCGCAGAAGGTGCGGCCGCCGCGGGTGGCGGCGTCGCCGGTGGCGTTCGAATGCACGCTCGACCGGATCGTGCACATCGGCGAGGGCCCGCTCGCGGCCAACGTCATCTTCGGGCGGATCATCGCGGCCCACATCAGGGACGACATCCTCGGCCCCGGGGGCTTTCCCGACTCGGCGAAGCTGGACCTCGTCGGCCGCCTGGGAGGCGAGGACTACACGAGGACCCGCGAAACCTTCAGCTTTCCGCGCCCAGACCGGAAGCAGTACCAAACCTAGGGCTCGGGCGCGCCGCTGGGGAACGCGGAGCGCTCGCGCAGGGCCTCGTAGATCGGCCGGTCGCGCAGGGCCTCGGCGACGCCGTAGGCCGCGAAGCAGCTCACGAGGAGCGGCAGCATGAAGTCGTATTTTCCGGTGAGTTCGGTCATCAGGACGATCCCGGTCAGCGGCGCCCGCACCGTCGCCGTGAAAAGCGCCCCCATGCCGATGACCGCGAACGTCTCCGGGTAGGTGGCAAGGCCCGGCACGACCGCGTGGACGCCCGCCCCCACGGCCAGCCCCCCCAGCGAGCCGAGCACCAGCAGCGGCGCGAAGATGCCGCCGGCCGCGCCCGAGCCGTAGCTCACCATTGTCAGCACGAAACGGGCAGCGACGAGGACCAGCATCCACTGAACCGCGATCTCGCCCGAAAGGGCCCTCTCCGAGAGCACCGCCCCCGAACCGCTGACGCCCGGGTAGATCCACGCGGCCACGCCGATTACGGCCCCGGCCAGGGCGCCCACGGCGAAGGGCGGCCACCGCTTCAGCCGCTCAAAAAGATTGAGGCTCGCCAGAAGCGACCTGTTGAACGCAACGCCGGCGAATCCCGCGACGACGCCGAGGATCGCCGCGACGGGAAGCGCGCTCAGCGTGGGGACTTGCATCCCCTGGAGTATGAAGACCGGGGTCTCCCTGGTCACCACGCGACAGACCACGTCCGCCGTGACGGCGGCGAGAAAGGACGCGACGAAGACGACCGGCGTGAACTTCCCGTTCAGCTCCTCAAGGACGAAGATGAGGCCCGCCAGGGGCGCGTTGAAGGCCGCCGCGAGGCCCGCGGCCGCGCCCGCGCTGATGAGGGCCTTTCGCTCGCCTTTTCCCTGCTTGACCCGGAACCAGGTCGAGACCATGAGGCCCGTGGCGCCGCCCATCTGCACCGTCGGGCCCTCGCGGCCGAGCGTCAGGCCGGCGCCGATTCCGACGACTCCCGACAGAAATTTGACCGGAAGCACGCGCTTCCAATGGAGCTCCTTCTCCCCCATGACGACGGACTTGAGATGGGGAATGCCGCTGCCCGCGGCTTCCGGCGCGAAGCGCCGGACGAGCCAGAGGGCCACCCCGCTCCCAACGGCGCCGATTCCGACGGCGATGAAGAACCCCTCGAGGAGCGGAAGGCGCTGGATCCAGGCGATCCGGCCGTGCTCGAGGAAATGCAGCGTCATCCGGAAGCCCGAGGCAATGAGGCCGGCAACCAGCCCGACGACGAGGGCCTTCGGGAGGATGTGGCGCCGCTTGACCTCGGGCTCCTTCAGACCGGTGGCGGCCTGCGGGGGACGGTCCGGCGCGCCGCCCCCGCCCGCCTCGCCGGACGTCTGGTCTGCGCCGGGCGTCATTCGGCCTCGAAGAACTCGCAGAGCGAATAGACCCTCACGCCGAGGCGCTGAAGCCGGCCCGATCCGTTCAGCTCCGGCAGGTTGACGATCGCGCCAACGTCCCGGACCGAGCAGCCGAGGTGTTCGAAGAGCTGGACCGCCGCGCAGAGCGTGCCCCCCGTTGCAATAAGATCGTCCATCAGGAGGACATCCGACCCCTTGGGGGCCGCGTCCGACTGGACCTCGAGGATGCTCTGGCCGTACTCCAGCTGGTACTCGGCGTGGATGGTCTCCCCCGGCAGCTTCCCCTTTTTCCGCACCATGACCAGCGGCTTCCCAAGCGCGTAGGCCATGACGCCGGCCGGTATGAACCCCCGGGCGTCCAGTCCCGCAATAATGTCGAAATGCTTGTTCCTGTAATGCCTGATGAACATGTCCATCGCCGCACGGAACCCCTCCGGATGGCGCAGGAGGGAGCTGACGTCCCGGAAGCGCACCGGCGGGTGCGGCCAGTCCGGAATCGTGCGTATCAGCGGCTTGATGTTCATGGTGTCGGGGCGCCCGGCCGTCATTTGAACTCTACACCGGCGGCGTTTTCGACCGAAAACTTGCCCTCATACGCGCTGAGGATAGGCCGGCCCAGGTACTGCAGGCCCTCGATGACGACGTTTTCGACGGCGTGGCCCTCGTCGAACCCGGCGATGGCGCTGTAGGGCAGCGCCCCGTCGACCACGTGGAGGTTCGACACCCGGATGTTCCTGATGTGCCCACGGAACTTCGCCCGCTCCGGCTTCTCGGCGGGCGAGTAGGTGAGCATCCCGTCCCACGTGCCCCCGCGGTCCAGCCGGCGTGCGTTCTCCTCGTCGCTTGCCGGCCGGTCCGCGCCGTACTGCGCGTACACGACGGCGAAGTCGATCAGCTTGCGGCGGGCGTCCTCCACCCTGATGTTGTCGAAGACGACGTCCTCGACCACGGCGGCGTCGCCGTTGTGGATGCTGATGGCCGAGCCGCGCTCCACATGGATGAGGTCGATGTCCTCGAACCGGATGTGGTGGATCGGCCGGTTCCGCGTCTCGAAGCCGATCTCGAGGCCGTTCCCGCCCGTCGGCATGTTCCACAGGACGCAATGGCGGACGGTGATGTCATGGGTGTCGACGTCGCCCAGGTTCTTCACCACCACGCAGTCGTCGTTCGTGCGGACGAAGACGTTCTCGACCCGCACGTCGCTCGAGGAGACGATGTCGAAGCCGTCGTCGCCGTAGTCGACGCTGGGGTTAAGGATCCGAAGGCCGTCGACCCGGGTGCCCGTCGTGCCGGTCATGTACACCGTCCACGCCCCGTGACTGTTGAAGAGCGTGATCCCCTCGAGCCTGGCGCCCGTGGTCCGCTCAAGGTAGATCAGGTTGCTAAGCCCGGCTCTGCCCGGGCCCACGACACCCGGACCCCCGACGTCCGTCCCGTCAAGGATGCCGCGGCCGCGGATCGTGACGTTATTCGTGCCGATCGAGCGCACGTTGCCCCTCACCCAGGCCCCCGGCGCGAGATAGAGGGTCTCCCCGTCCCTCAGGTCGATGAGGCCCGGCTCATGTAGCCCCGGGCCGAAGTAGCGGACATTCGGCGTAGCGGGTCGCGGAATGTCCCGGTCGGCCGCATAGGGGAAAAGGTGGACGACACGGACGAGGTCGTCGTTGAACTCCACGGTGAGGGGCGTCGCGTCCGTGGCCACGAGGGTGACGCCGCGGTGGTCCGCCGCAATCACGGCAGCGACGCCCGCGGACCTGGGGCGGACGTTCACCCAGCGGATGTCAAAGCTCGTCTGGATCTCCACCTTCGTCGGCCGGGTGACCTCAAAGAGACCGAAGGCCCCCTGCGGGAAATCGTGCAGCTCGATGCCACGGTCCTGGACGTTCACCCGGAAATCGGGAGGGGGCGCCGCAACCGGAACCCCACCGGCTAGCGCCAGCTGCGCAAGCCCGATCAACAGGACGCCCACCGAAGGTTTTGGTCTCATACCAGTGTCCCTAGACACTGCCTACGGCCGGGCGCCCTTCAATCCTCTAAAACCGGAGCACCCAATACGCCGCCAGATCACTTCGCGCCGTCCAGGAACGGGCGCACCGCCGCAAGAAAGGCGTCGGGATTCTCGATGCAGGGAGCGTGGCCGCAGGCCGGGATGACGACCAGCGTGGCCCCCGGGATCTTCGCCGCGAAATCCCTCCCGTCGGCGATCGGGACCAGCTGGTCCTGCGCGCCCCAGACGACGAGCGTCGGTATGCTGATCGACGGGAGCCCGTCGTCGACGGCCTCGGCCTGGGCCGCGTTGCCGGTCAGGATCGAGTGGACCGCCCAGGTGTCTCCCTTGCTCATGCTCCACGCAAAGGAGGTGCGGACCGCATCGTCGTTGCGCCACGCCTGACCGTAGAACACCTTCGAGAGCAGGTCCTTCGTCCCGGCGATGGAGCTGCCCGCCGGGCCCCCTTCGTCGTGCCTGTCGGGAGGCGCTCGGTGGCCGGCCGCGTCCGAAAGGATCAGGCGGACCGGCTTTGGCAGGGCGAAGGTCGGGCCGGGAGGCGGTGCAGCTCCAAGCGCCTCGATCGTGTAGCTCGCCGCCACCCAACCGCCGAGGGATTCGCCGGCAAGCGTGAAGTTCTCCACCTTCCTCACGCGCAGGAATTCGCCGAGGAAGTCCACCCACGTCTGGATGCCGTAATCGATGAACGGCTTGTCCGAGGCGCCGAAGCCGAGCTGGTCGAGCGCCAGCACCCGGTGGTGCTCGGCGAGCGGCATGATGCACCGGCCCCAGTCGCCCTTCGCGCTGCTTCCCAGCCCGTGGAGCAGGACGACGGCGGGGCCGCTGCCCACGTCGTAAAACTGGATCCTCTGCCCGAAGAAGGTGACCGTCTGCGGGGCAGGAAGGTCTGGCGGCGTCTGCGCAGGAGCGCGGAGGGCCAGAAGCGCGAGGCAACAGGGCGCGAGGCCTGCGAGAGGGTTCATGGTTGGCGGCGGATCCTTATACCGGTTGGCGCAGAGGCTTTGTCCTTCCTACGAGCCTCCAGAATTCCGGGGCGCGCTCAAGGTTGCTTTGGAAGGCTAAGGTCAATCTTCCCCGCGCCACCCGCGCTCCGGGAAAGATGGAAAACCTCTCGCAGGCCCCGGCTTACGGGGCTCGCGTCGGGATTCGACGGCATAATGTCGCCCATGTGGCGCCACCAGCGGCGGCACACCTCGGTTCCCGAGACGGCGTTCCAGCGGGCCTCGTCCTCGATCACCGCGTACGCGAAGATCTGGTGCGTCAAGAGATCGTGGAAGATCGAGTAGTCCCTCACGCCGTGGTTTCTGAGGGTCTGCGCCAGCTCCGGCCAGATCGGGTTGTGGCGCTTCTCGTATTCGGCGGCGTGGCCGGGATTGACGGACATGACGAAGGCGATGCGTTTCATAGGTGCGAGATTCTCCCGGCCGCGGCCTGCGCCCTGCGGCACAGCTCGGCGGCCTTGAACGTGTGCGCCGCCGCAAATACGGACTCGTCCGGATTGGCCCTCCTGAGCCGGTGCGCTGCTGGGGATGGCGGCATGGTCAAGGGCATCGGGGCGCGGCCCTCGCGGCCCAGGTGCCCGTCCAGGCATCCATCCAAGCGCCCTTCGGCCTGGATTCGAGACCTTTTTCCTTGGACGCGCCCGGATCACGGCGACGTATCAGCCTCGACGCCGGCGTCATGGGCTGGCTCCTGTCAACCATGGCGCCGGCTATGCGCATACCCGGTCAACTCTCGCTGCGAATGTGCTCGAACGCAGGCGGCGGGTTGCGCATAAACAGTGTCGAAAAAGTGCTAGGTCGCGCCGAGAAAATCCTCATGGCTGCGCGCTTTTCCGCATTAGCTATCCCGTTGTGATGACTACCCCGGTGATCTTGGTCACAGGCGCCGGCCGCGGCCTCGGCCGGGGCATCGCCGTGCAGTTGGCCGCACAGGGCTGCTCCGTGGCAATCAACTTTGTCGGCAACCGCGCCTGCGCAGACGAGACCGCGGCACTCTGCCGGAAGGCCTCGAAAGCGCGCTGGCAGCGCTTTGTCCCGCTCCAGGCCGACGTCGGCTCCAAGGCCGACCGCGCCCGCCTCGTATCCGAGACGCTCTCGGAATTCGGCCGGATCGACGCGCTCGTGAACAACGCGGGAATCGCGCCCCGGGTCCGCGCCGACCTCACCCTAGCCACCGAGGAGTCGTTCGAGGAGCTTGTCCGCGTGAACCTCCAGGGGCCCTACTTCCTCACCCAGGCGGTGGTGCGGCACTGGCTCAAGCGCAGGCCCAGGCCCGGGCTTCCCGGGGGGCACAAGGTGGTCTTCATCACCTCGATCTCGGCCGACACGGCGTCGGTCAACCGCGGCGACTACTGCATCTCGAAGGCCGGCCTATCGATGGCGGCCCAGCTCTGGGCCGTGCGCCTCGCCAAGGAGGGCATCCAGGTCGTCGAGGTACGGCCCGGCCTCATGGCGACCGATATGACGGCGGTCTCGAAGGAAACGTACGACCGGCTCATCGCGGAGGGCCTCGTGCCACAAGGGCGGTGGGGGACGCCCGAGGACGTCGGCCTCGCCGTTCGCTCGGTCATCGCCGGGGACCTCCCGTTCTCCGCAGGGTCGGTCATCACGGTCGACGGCGGCCTCCACATCCGGCGGCTCTAGAGCGCCGCGCCCATGCTCCGCATCGACACCTCACTCACGCCGGGGACCCTGCGCGGGGACATCGACCGCCTCTTCGAGCTGTCCGCCAGGAAGGTGTTCGCGCTCGACCGCAGCTGGAACCCCATGGCCGGATCCCCCGTGGTCACGGTCGGCGGGAAGTACACGTCGCGCGGCTGGACGGAATGGACCCAGGGCTTCCAGTTCGGCTCGGCGATCCTGCAGTTTGCCGCCACGGGCGACAGGCGGGCCCTTGCCATCGGGCGCACCGGCACGATCCGGCACATGGCCGCCCACGTGAGCCACGTGGGGGTCCACGACCACGGGTTCAACAACGTCTCGACCTACGGCAACCTCTACCACCTTGCGGTGTCCGGCGCTATGGAGGCCGACGAGGGCGAGGTCCGTTTCTACGAGCTCGCCCTGAAGGTCTCGGGCGCCGTGCAGGCGGCGCGCTGGACGGGGCTTCCCGGGGGGCTCGGCTACGTCTATTCCTTCAACGGACCCCATTCGCTCTTCGCCGACACGATCCGCTCGCTGCGCATCCTCGCGCTCGCGCACAGGCTCGGCCACTGCCTCATGGGCGAGGGCGACAGGAGGATCTCGCTCCTCGGGCGCCTCCTCGATCACGCCGAGACGACCGCGCGCTACAACGTCTATTTCGGCGAGGGACGCGACCGCTACGACGTGCCCGGGCGAGTCGCCCACGAGTCGATCTTCGACCTGATCGACGGCTCCTACCGCTGCCCGAGCACGCAGCAGGGCTACTCGCCCTTCACCACGTGGACGCGGGGCCTGGCCTGGATCCTCTGCGGCTATGCGGAGCAGCTCGAATTCCTCGACACGCTCTCCGACGGCGAGCTGAAGGCGCACGGGGGCAAGGCAGCCGTCATGGGCCGGTTCCTGAGGGTGGCCCGCGTGACGGCCGACTACTTCCTCGCGCAGACGCCCACGGACGGCGTGCCCTACTGGGACACCGGCGCCCCCGGCCTTGAGCGGCTCGGCGCCTACCTCGAGCGGCCCGCCGATCCCTTCAACGAACACGAGCCGGTCGACAGCTCGGCTGCGGCCATCGCGGCGCAGGGCCTCGTCAGGCTCGGACGGTATCTGCTCGCCAGGCGCCCGTCCGGGGCCGGCGACCGCTACCTCGCCGCCGGGCTCACCATCGCCCGGACGATCTTCAGCGAGCCCTACCTCTCCACCTCGCCGCGCCACCAGGGGCTCCTGCTCCACACGGTCTACCACCGGCCCCGGGGATGGGACCACGTGCCGGCGGGCCGGAAGGTCCCCTGCGGCGAATCGAGCATGTGGGGCGACTACCATGCCCGGGAGCTCGCGCTGCTCATCAAGCGGATGGCCGAGCGCAAGCCCCACTACACGTTCTTCGGCCTATAGGTCGCGCGCCGCCATGGCCCCTCCCCTCACCGACGCGTCCCGCCTGTGCCTCCACACGATGACCACGAAGCCGTGGACGCTCGCGCAGTGCGCCCGCCGCTACGCCGACGCCGGCGTGAAGGGCGTCACCGTCTGGAGGAACGCGCTCGCCGGGACAGGGCCCGCCGCCGCGGGGCAGCTGCTGCGCGACCACGGCCTCACGGTTGTGTCGCTGTGCCGCGGGGGGTTCTTCCCGGCCGCGTCGGCCGAGGGCCGCGAGAGGGCGATCGACGAGAACCGCCGGTGCGTGGACGAGGCCGCCGCGCTCGGCGCCCCGCTCGTCGTGCTCGTCTGCGGCTCCGCGCAGGACCAGCCTCTGGCGCGGTCGCGCGGGCAGATCGCCGAGGGCATCGCCTCCGTGCTCCCGCACGCCGCGGCCGCCGGGGTCCGGCTCGCCATCGAGCCGCTGCACCCCATGTACGCCGCCGACCGCTCGGCCGTGAGCACCATGGGCCAGGCCCGCGCGACCTGCAGGCAGCTCGCCTCCCCCTGGCTCGGGATCGCCGTCGACGTGTACCACACGTGGTGGGACGACCGCCTTGAGGGCGAGATCCGGGCCTGCGGGCGCGAGGGAACGCTCTTCGCCTTTCACGTCTCTGACTGGCGGACGCCCACCGTCGACCTCCTCGAGGACCGCGGCCTGATGGGCGAAGGCTGCATCCCGATCCGGCAGATCCGCGGATGGGTCGAAGAGGCCGGGTTCAGGGGTTTCGTCGAGGTCGAGATCTTCTCGCGCCGGCTGTGGGCCACGGACCAGGCTCAGTACCTCGCGGACATCAAGGCTGCCTACCTTGCGCACGCATGACGCCCCCGCGGGGCCGCGGCGCCAACCAGATAACCTCGGCATGAAAACGCACACCATCGGCATCATCATGAACGGCGTCACGGGGCGCATGGGGACCAACCAGCACCTGATCCGCTCGGTGCTGGCCATCCGCGGGCAGGGCGGCGTCCGCCTCGCCAACGGGGACATGATCCTGCCCGACCCGATCCTTGTCGGACGCAATCCGGACAAGGTCCGGGCGCTCGCCGAGGCCCACGGCGTCTCCCGCGTCGCGCCGAGCCTCGAGGCTGCGCTCGCCGACCCCTTCAACCGGATCTACTTTGACGCGCAGACCACGGACCGCCGGGCCGCGGCCGTCCGGCAGGCCATCGCCGCCGGGAAGGCAATCTACTGCGAGAAGCCCACCGCCGCCGACACGGCGACCGCGGCGGCCCTCTACCGGGAGTGCGTGGCCGCGGGCCTGAAGAACGGCGTCGTGCAGGACAAACTCTGGCTCGGAGGGCTGCGCAAGCTGAGGGCGCTCATCGACTCGGGCTCCTTCGGGCGGATTCTCTCCGTGCGCGGGGAGTTCGGCTACTGGGTGTTCGAGGGCGACAAGCAGCCGGCGCAGCGCCCCTCGTGGAACTACCGCAAGGAGGACGGCGGCGGCATCGCCATCGACATGCTCTGCCACTGGCGCTACGTGATCGACAACCTCTTCGGGAAGGTCGCCGCCATCTCCTGCCTGTGCGCCACGCACGTCCCCGAGCGCCGCGACGAGCAGGGACGTGCCTACGCGTGCACGGCCGAGGACGCCTTCTACGCCACCATGCAGACCGACCAGGGGCTCATCGTCCAGTTCAACAGCTCGTGGTGCACCCGCGTGAGGCGCGACGACCTGCTCACCCTCCATGTAGACGGCGCCCGCGGATCCGCCGTGGCCGGCCTGCGCGACTGCTGGACCCAAAGCGCCGAGGACACGCCTCGGGCCGTGTGGAACCCGGACATCGAGCAACCCATCAAGTTCTTCGACGGCTGGAGGAAGATGCCGGACGACCCGTCCCATGACAACGCCTTCAAGGCGCAATGGGAGCTCTTCCTGCGGCACGTCGTGAACGACGAGCCGTTCCCGTGGACCCTCCTTGAGGGAGCGAAGGGAGTCCAGCTCGCCGAGAAGGGCCTCGAGTCGTGGAGGAAGCGGGCGTGGGTCGAGGTCGGCGCGATCGCCTGACCCCTCATGCGCCGGGCGCGGCTCCACCCTCAGCGGGTGGGCGCAAACTCGAGCTGCACGTCGGCCGTGCCGGAAAACGGGGAGATGCTCACGGTCTCCGTGGCGGCGTCGTAGGTTCCGCCGCCGACCTTCAGGGGCCTGAGCCCCGATGGGTGCGCAAGGCGTATCCGGACCGTCCGCGGCCTGCGCTCCGAGTCGCATTCGACGTGAGCCGTGATGCGGGTCTCGTCCGCCGAAGCCTCCGCATGGAGCGATGCCGGCCCGAAGTACGTGGCCACCCCATTGAGCTCCAGCGTCCTGCCGCCGGATAGGTAGTCCCTAGGTATCCCCGGCAGGAGGTTGAGCGTGTCGCCCCTTTCGAGGTAGAGCATCCACCGGGTCTGCATGAGGAACCAGCCCTCCTCGTGCGTCTTGTGCGGGCTCTGCCCGAAATAATGCTCCCAAAAGGTGTAGGTCTCACGGTCCGCGAGGCTGGCGACGGTGTTGTAATAGGTCTTCAGGAAGGGCTTCACCTCGCCCCGCTGCAGGTGCGCCCACGCGTGCCGGCTGTAGTAGGGCTGGCTGAAGGCCGCGTTGCGGTCCGTCATCAGCTCGCTGTGGTATGAAATGAGGAAGGACGCCGCGGGCTCGGCCGGATCGATGACCTCCTGGAAGATGAGATAAATCGGCCCGAGCAGCGAGTCCCGGGTCGTGACGGTGCCATGGCTGTCCCAGCTGCCTCCGTCGGCCTGAAGCATCACCGGGCCGCTGTAGCCCGCCCAGGGCGCCGCGGTCGGCACCCAGCTTCCGTTGCCCAGGGGAACCACCGGGGATTTCGCCATCGTCTCAAAGAAGGCGGTGCGGATGTCCTTCCTTAGACCCTGCGCCTCCTCCCGCCAGACGCGGGCCTCCGGCGGGTCGATCGCCTCCAGCATCTCGGCAACCCGCGCGAAGCCCAGGTAGGCGTAGCCGTTGAGCATGAACGAACGGAAGGGGTCCTCCGGGTCCGCGGTCTTGCCGTCCAGCATCCCGTAGCCCCCGCCCCGCAGCTCTTCTCTTTCGTTCCGGCGGCGCCAGTCGCGCAGGTACCGGGCGGCCTTCAGCACCTTCGGCTCGATCCCGCGAACCCATTCAAGGTCACGTGTGTAGCGGTAGTGCTCGCCGAGGCTCCAGAGGACCGCGCCGGTCTCCAGCATGTAGTTGCTAAAATTCTGCATGAAGCCGTCGTCGTGCTGCTTCTCGAGAAAATACCCGAGCGCACGGCCCGCCTCCTCGTGCCAGCCCATCGAGTCCATGAACTGGATGATCGGCGAACTCTCCGAGCCGATGGCGTTGTAGATGCCGATCTGCGAGGTCAGCGTCCCTAGGGGCTCGATCCCGTAGGTGACCAGGTCCAGGTGCAGCAGGCCCGCCTGGATCATCTCGTTCACCCGCGGGTCCGGAAGGCGGACCTTCGCGGCGGTATCGAGTTTCGCGCGCCAGTAGGCGCGGGCCTCCCCGAGGCGCGCCCCGAAGTCCTGCCCGGCAAGGGCCGGGGCCCGCTCCGCTGGTATCGGCCTGTGCGGCACGAAGAAGTCGAACGTGGCCTCCTCGCCCGGGGCCAGAAGCTTCGAGGACTCATCCTGTGGAAGGGCGTGGCCGTTGAGCTTGCCCACGAGGTAGACCTGGCCCGACTTGACCCGGCCCCACCCCCTGCCGCCGTCAAAGCTGCCCCCCCACTCAGGCGCGCCGGCCGGGACCTTGACGAAGGCGTAGCGCGGCACCGCGCCCGTGTTCAAGGCGACCACCCTCGAGTAGAGGACCGTCTCCTCAGCCCTGTCCAATTCCCCGGGTTTCAGGCGGTCGAACTCGGCCTGCTGGCCCGGCGTGAACATGTGTCCGGCCCCCAGGCCGTCAGCCACGAGGAAGTGGGTGCCCCGGACGTTGCCGACGCGCAGCGGGCTCGACTCAAGCGAGGCGAAGAACGTGGCCCGATAGGTCACGTCGCCGTCAATCCTGGTGCCGGTGAGAATGGGAAGCACGCCCCCGTCCAGCCGGCGGTGGACGCCCTCGGTCGCGCCCCAGCCCCGGCCGAGCATCAGCTGCAATTGGGGCGTGTCCTTGTCCCCCGGAACGACAGGGTACCCCGTGTACGGATAGCGCGGCTGGATCCAGTCAAGGCGCGGGCCCACGCCGAAGATCCGAACGTCCCGTCCGAGCCCGAGCCACGTCTCGACCTTCTGGTCGCGGACGACCTTTGCCGCTCCCTCGAACGTCTCCTCGAGCTCGCTCTCGATCCGGCCGAGGTCCGACTTTAGGCCGCGGGAGCGCAGTTCCGCGGCAATCTGCTCATAGCCGCGGCGGTCGCGCGCCTGCGTCACGGCGACGCCGTAGGCGGGAATCCAAATGGGATAGTCGGCCATGACGTCGCCCAGGAAGAACGTGAAGGGGGCCCTCTCGTCCTGCACCGTGACCAGCGTGCGCCCGGGGTTCGCGGGCGCGTCCGACCCGATTACCGACAGCTCGATTCTGCGGGAATTCGCGCATGAATAGGACCCGTCCGCCGAGATGTCCCCCACCCCGCTGCGCATGATCTCCCCGCGCCGAACGATGATGCGCCCCTTTGCGCCGCCGTCCCTCCACACGACTGCGATCGACCGGGGCTCAGCGGCCGACGCGCCCGTGCAGCCAAGGAAGAAGAGAGCCGCGAGCGCCGGGACGGCCCACCGGTGCAGCACACGCACCCCACCGCGAGGCCTCGCGCCCGCGGCGCGCGGCCGGACGGGACTTCCACGGAAGTCGGACGGCCCGCGCGCAACCTGCGTGTTCCGCGCCGGGCGGATTCGAGTGGCCGACGGATTCAGGGGGGCTGGGTTCGCCATATGTTGGTTGCTAGGGCCGACTGCGGACCCCTGCGCTCGGGGCAAGAAGCCGCGCAGCCTCCTACTGCAACCGCTCCGGTGGGGGTTTCAATGACTTTAAGCGAACGCTGCCCAAAGAGCCCCTTCGGCCCGGGCATCCGGCGCACAGGCCGCCTCCTTCAACTTAGCCGCACCGGTTCGCGGCGCGCCCCCCAGGTCCCCGGATGGCTCTCAAAGCGTCCCGCAATGGCGCAGCCGCATGCGCTGCAGCGGTTGCGTTCCAGAGTGTAGGAGCCCAACTCGTACCCCTGGCGCTCGATCAGGAGCGCGCCGCACGACGGGCACCAGGTGCTCCCTCCCGCGCGGCTGAACACGTTGCCGGTATAGACGTACTTCAGGCCCTTGGAGCGCGCGATATCGCGCGCGCGATTAAGCGTGGCCGAGGGGGTCGGTGGAACGCCGAGCATCCTGAAGTCGGGATGGAACGCGGTGAAGTGCCACGGCACGTCGGGCCCGAGATTGGCGGCGAACCAGTCGGAAGCCCGCTCGATTTCATCGCTGCCGTCGTTCTGCCCCGGAATCAGCAGCGTCGTGACCTCGAGCCAGACGTCGGTCTCCCTGCGCAGGTATACCAGGGTGTCGAGCACCGGCTGCAGCCGGGCGAAGCAGAGCCGCTCGTAGAATTCCTTCGTGAATCCCTTTAGGTCCACATTCGCGGCATCCATGGCCTGGAAGAACTCCGGCCGGGCCTCATCGGTAATGTAGCCTGCGGTCACTGCCACGGTCCTGACTTCCCTCTCGCGGCACGCCTTTGCGACATCGATGGCGTATTCTGCGAAGATTACGGGATCATTGTAGGTGAACGCCACCGAACGGCAGCCGAGGCGCCGCGCCGTGTTTGCAATCAGCTCGGGCGACGCGGCATCGGTAAGCCTGTCGAACTCCCGCGCCTTGCTGATATCCCAGTTCTGACAGAACCTGCAGCCGAGGTTGCACCCCGCCGTGCCGAACGACAGCACGCTGGTGCCCGGCAGAAAATGGTTGAGCGGCTTCTTCTCGATCGGATCGATGCAGAATCCGCTGCTCCGGCCGTAGGTGCTAAGCACCATCTCGTCGCCCGTACGCTGGCGGACAAAGCAGAACCCCTTCTGCCCGTTCTGCAGCTTGCAGTAGCGCGGGCACAGCCTGCACTCGATGCGGCCGTCGGGCCGTTTTGTCCACCAGCGCGCCGCGTGGGCGGACAAGCGCGGGTCATCAGCCAGCATCATGGTCGCCTCCCGCCGGTCCAGGCGGCGCCTCCTTGAAGGTCTTCGCCGTGAACCGCTCAATCTGAATGGACTCGTCGTCCGAAATACCCGCCTTTTCCCGAACAATCGCGAGCTGCTCACCCACCGAGCCGACGCCCTCGATGGCGGGCAGCAGCACTCCCCTGCGCCCGTCGGCGGCCGACACCAGAACTCCGTAGACGGCCGGGTCGAGGTCCCTGGGAGAGGCTACCGGCTCGAGCTGCCCGAGCACGGTGGCGGTGAATCGCATGTGCGGCAGCTCCGCGGCCGTGACCGGCGGGAAACGCCCGTCATGGATGGCCGCGGCCACGGCGCACCGCCAGGTTTCCGAGACGAGATCCGGCCCGAGCGGCTCGGTGACTCCCCGGCATCCGCGCAACTCGCCCGTGTCGCTTCTCACGGTCACGAACACGGCGCCCGGCCTCGCGAGCTCTCCACAGGCGATAAACGGCGGCTGCGCCGGGCCGCTGAGCAGCCTGGCCTCGACCGCGCACCGCGCGAGGGCAGGCAGCTCCTCAAAGCGCGAGACCTTCCTGCCCTCGGTTCCTGAGGCTGCGGGGCCTGCGCTCCCCGGTCGCTCCCGCTCGAAAAGGATCGCCACGCCGTAACCGACGCCAAACGGCCCCTCGTAACTGAGCACCTCGTGATGGCCCGCAGCCTGGTGGCCGCAGGCCGCCAAGGCCACCAGGGTGGAGTCCACGACGTCCTCGGCGGCCCGCTCCTGAAGGGCCGGGTTGATTTGCCTGAGCTCCCCGAACGCTCCCTTTCGCAATAGGTTAATGAATGCGTCGTCAAAGCGGCGCGCCTCGGGGTCATAGCCCGCCGGCGCCGTCGGGATGAGCCTGTGGCTCATGTCGCCGCTCGCGATGACCGCCGTTCGCCGGCCGAGCCCCATTGCCGTGGCGGCAATGGCCTGGCCGAGTTTGTCCAACCCGCCCTCTCCCGGGTAGTTCAGGCCGACGATCACGGTTGGCCCCTTCCACCCGGCCGACGTGAGGTAGCAGAGCGGCACCAAGGCTCCGTGATCCAAAGGCTCATCGACGATCCGCCAGGTCCGGAGCCCCAGGCGCTCCGCCTCGCGCTCCATCCGGTCGGTGAAGCCCCGGTCCAGCGGCAGGTCGACGCGGTCCTCCGGCGATCCGAACTGGTCCAGCGAGCCGCAAAGCCTCGGTGTGTGCCAAAGCCCGAAAGCGCCCGGGCGCCTGGGCGAGTGCGGCGAAATCACCACCACGGTGTCCGGTTCCGTCGCCAGCGCGCGGCTGGCGACAATGCCCATCGCACGGGCCGTGCGCTCGACATGGACGAGGCGCTCGCCTCCCACACCCGGTACGAGAATCGGCGCATGCGGCATCAACCCGGAAAATTCAATTCGCTCCTGCATAAAGTCCCCATCTCCTTCCGACTCGAATATGTTATCCCCAAATCCCCCTGCAGACAATGCCAAGATTGGACAGCCGGCTGGACCAACGGGGCAGCGTCCATTCGGGGTTTCTGCCGCATGGCCTGCCCCGGATGGGATTGTCGTGCGCCTCGTTTCGGGTCAGATTGTTCTCATGAGGAGCAATTGGACCGCTAGCAAAGTCCTGGCTTTGGCAAGCGGGTACCGTGAACCATGCGTGCTCGCGGCGGCGGCCGACCTCGAGCTTTTTGGCGCGTTAGCCGGTCGCCGGCTGACTGCGGGACAGATCGCACGACGGGTCAGGGGCGACCTGCGCGCCGTTACAGTCGTGCTGGACGCCCTCGCCGCCATGGACCTGCTCAGGAAAAGAGGAGGGCGCTACGGCGTGCCCCCGGACGTCGCCTCGGTTTTGACGGCCGGTGGGAGCAGGAGCGTTCTGGCCATGAGCCAGCATCACGCCAATTGCATGCGCCGATGGGCCCAACTGGCCAGGGTGGCGAGAACGGGCCGGCCTGCGGAACGCGTTCCAAGCGTCCGGGGCATGAGGAAGGACACCGCGGCCTTCATCGGAGGCATGCACGACCTTAGCTCCTGCACAGCCCCCGGGCTCATCCGGAGGATCCAGCCGATGCCGTTCAAGCATCTTCTGGATGTCGGCGGGGCCTCCGGAACGTGGACCCTCGCATTTCTGGCGTCCAATCCCAAGAGCAGGGCAACGATCTTCGACCTCCCGCACGTCATAGCGATGGCCCGAAGGCGGCTGGGAAAGGCCACGCCGGCCGGAAGGGTTCGGCTCGTGGCGGGCGACTTCTACCGGGACGAACTCCCTATGGGAGCCGACCTTGCCTGGGTCAGCGCCATCGTCCACCAGAATTCAAGGCAGCAGAATCGGGAGCTCTTCCGGAGGGTATTCCGCGCGCTGGAGCCTAGAGGGCGAATCGCGATAAGGGATGTTGTAATGAAGGAATCCCGCACGGCACCCCGCGCGGGCGCCCTGTTCGCGGTCAACATGCTCGTGGGAACGCCGACGGGGGGCACCTTCACGTTTGGCGAGCTGAAGGCGGATCTCCGGCAGGCCGGATTCGTCGGGGCGCGGCTCGTTCTCCACGGCGAAGGAAACGATTCCGTCGTGATCGCAACCAGGCGCAATTGACGGTCTTAGGCCAATGACGGCATCACGCTCCCCTCGGGGGCTCCCCTGCCCTTGACGGCTCGCGGCTGGGGTGCGAGAAGCTGGATCCGAACAGGACCCCGTCCGCCGGGTGGGTTCATCGGGCGGAAGAAGAGCCAACAAAAATACGAAAGGCAGGCGCGCCATGCAGCTGACCACGGTCAGGATCGGAAAGCCGGAAACCACCAACTTCATCCTCGGCCAAGCCCACTTCATCAAGACGGTCGAGGACGTGCACGAGGCGCTCGTGAACACGGTTCCGGGCATCAAGTTCGGCCTGGCGTTCTGCGAGGCATCGGGGAAGTGCCTCGTGCGCTGGTCCGGCACCGATGCCACCATGATAGAGTTGGCAAAGACGAACGCGCTTGCGGTCGGCGCGGGCCACACGTTCTTCGTGTTTCTCGCAGACGGGTTCTTCCCCGTGAACGTCCTCAACGCGCTGAAGGCCGTGCCGGAGGTCTGCCACATCGTCTGCGCCACGGCGAACCCGACTGAGGTGATTGTGGCGGCGACGGAACTCGGCCGCGGGGTTGTCGGCGTTATCGACGGCTCCGGTCCGAAGGGCGTCGAGGGCGAGGCGGACATCGCCTGGCGGAAGGGATTCCTACGGCAGATCGGCTATAAACAATGAGGCCGCGGGCGCCGGATAGGTGGCTAAGTCCACGAGGTACACGCCCAAATCCCCCAGGAAGCCGCGGTTGCCGGCGGGTTCACGCGAATCTGCGACGCCGTGCGCCGGAAGGAAGCCTCGGTTCGGCTGCATCTGTGGGTCCGGGTTGGCCATGTCTTCTTCGTCGCCGTGCAACGGCTCCCTGCATCCAGGACACAATGCCACCCGGCGCCCCACCGCAGCCGCTTCGACGGCAGGTTCAACGCCCTGGGTGCGAACGCGCCGGATTGGGTGGATGTCACAAATCCAAAATCTCGCCGGAATCCCGCAACGGTTGCACACAACCGTTCCCTCCCATGTCGCAATACGGGTGGCATGCCGCAGAAATTGTTACCCATTTCTCCAAAATGGTTTAGTGCTGATTCGGGACATGTGGCACGGCGCATGCAAAAAATACCTCCTGAAGCCCAGCGAAAACCCACGAATCTCCACGCACGCATCTGTACGCCCCGGACCGCAGGAGCGACCGCGGACAATCAGACCGGAACCATCCCCAATCATGCAAGCGTCCCCATCGCGCCGGATTGATCGGCCCGGCCGGCCAGCTGACCTGGCAGCGGCCCTCCGTGCCGCGTTGGTGCGGCTCGCATGCCTCCTTGTCGCGGCAGGCACGGGCCTGCCAGCCCTGGCGCAGCAGGTGGTAACCACCATCGCTACGGGGCCCGCTCCCTCCGCAGTGGCTCTGAACCCGGTGACAAACAAGATCTATGTCGCCAGCAGTTCCGGCAACTACGTGACGGTGATCGATGGGGCGACGAACGCCACGACCAAGGTCGCGGTGGGAACAGGTCCCAACGCGATCGGCGTGAACACGGTGACGAACAAGATCTACGTCACAAACAACGCCAGCAACACCATGACGGTGATCGACGGCGCCACAAACTCGACGTCGACCGTCGCCATTGGAATGGGCCCAAACGCCATCGCCGTGAATTCGGCGACAAACAAGATCTACGTCAGCAACACGAACAGCGTCGACATCATCTACGGCAACGTGACGGTGATCGATGGGGCCACCAACACGACAACGACTATCGCCCCGAACACCTTTCCCGCCGCCATCGCGGTGAATCCGGTGACGAACAAGATCTTCATCCTGGACCCCTATGAGGGCGGCAGCGTGCTGGTAGTCGACGGGGCCACAAATTCCTTATCTGCGACGGGCACGCCCGGCGCCTATCCCAGCGCCATCGCCGTGGACTCGGCGACCAACATGGTCTATGTCGCGAACCTGGACGGCAGCGCGGTATCGATCATCGACGGGGCGACCGACAGGTACTCCAGCGTCGGCACGGGATTCCAATTCGTGGCCATCGCCGTGAATGCCACGACAAACAAGATCTATGCTGTGAACGACGACGGCAACGGGAGCGTGATGGCAATCGATGGAGCCACGAGGGCCACATCGCTGATCGTGACGGGACGCATTCCGGCTGCAATCGCGGTAAACCCGGTGACAAACGTGATCTACGTCGCAAACCTGGACGCCGCGGGAAGCGTGACGGTGATAGACGGCTTTACCAACACCTCATCCACGGTCTACGCGGGGAGCTACCCCTTCGGGGTCGTCGTGAACCCGACCACGAACAGGGTCTACGTCGCATGCGGCGACGCGGACGGCACCGTGGTGGTGCTGGATGGCGTGCCGAGCGCGGTCGCCCCGTCGATCACGGCCGCGCCACGGCCCCAGACGGTGAACTTCGGCTCGCCCGTCGTGTTCAACGCGGCGGCGAACGGCAGGCCCTCCCCGGGTTACGCCTGGTCGTTCAATGGCGCGCCCCTGTCGGACGGAAACGGCATATCAGGCTCGTCCTCCCCGACGCTGTTCATCTACGGAGGCGTGACGACGGCAAACGCCGGGGATTACGCGTGCACGGTCACCAACAGTACGGGAAGCGTAACCAGCTCCGCGGCGGCCCTGACCGTCGTCTCAAGCGCGGACCCCGGCCGCATCATCAACCTTTCCACCCGCGCCTACGTCTCGGAAGGTCTCAACGCCATTCCGGAGGCCCTGACGGCCGGATTCGTCATCCGAGGACAGGGCCCAAAGTCCCTCGTGTTGCGCGGCATCGGGCCCGCGCTCGCCTCCTTCGGGCTTTCCGACGCGCTGCAGACCCCGATCCTCTCGCTCTATGACGCAGGAAGTCCGCCCAGTCTGATCACCGTTGACACCGGCTGGCAGAACGCCCCGACGCAGCCCGCGGCTTCATGGTCAGGGAAGGCGTCCCCGGTCGACGCGACGAGCGGCGACTTCGCCCAGGTGGGCGCATTCGGGCTCCCCCAGGGATCTGCCGATTGTGCGGTCAAGATCACGCTGCCCGCCGGGGGCTACACCTCGCAGATCGCCGTCGCCTCTTACGCAAACGGCGTGGCCCTCGCGGAGATCTATGACGCCGACGCTGGCGGCACGGGCAGCCAGCTCGTCAACGTGTCCTCCCGCGGTTTCGTCGCCGCCGGCGACAACATATTGATCGCGGGCTTTGTCATCTCGGGGACAACCGCCGACACGGTCCTAATCCGCGCGTCGGGACCTGCCCTCGCGGCATTCGGTGTCCAGGCAACGATTGCCGACCCCCAGCTTCAGCTCTTTGACGGCAACCAGAACCTGATCGCCTCGAATCTCGGCTGGGGCGGGGATTCGCAAATCGCAAGCGCGGCGGCGCGGGTCGGGGCCTTCGCCTGGAACGACCCGACAAGCGAGGACTCGGCGATTCTTGTCACGCTTGCCCCGGGCGGCTACACGGCCCAGGTCTCCAGTGTGAGCGGCTATGGCGGCGCGGCGCTAATCGAGGTCTACCTCGTGCAGTAGGTCCCCGACCTGCATAGCAATCCACTCTCTCCAAGGAGGCATTCGAGGCCCCGGAGGCGGCAAGTTTCGTGCCATTGCCTCTGAAGAGGCCGGTTGGGAGTCCGGCCGCGGTGAACCAGGCGCCCTTCAGGGCGGGGTGCCCGGAATGGGCCCCAGGCGCGGGAATCCCCGATGTGGCTCAAACCTTCACGGGAACGCCGCGGGCGTCGGACGCAAAGCATGCCTCAAGGACCTTCTGGACGGCGGCCCCGCGCGCGAAGTCCGGGGCGTATGGGCCGCCCGACCGGATCGCGGCAATGAAGCGCCGGTAGATATCGGGAACGAGCCGCCCGTTCCTCTCGCGCCATCTGGCGCCGTCAAGGTCGGCGCCCGCGCAGATCCGGTACCGCGCGGTCGAGCGTTCGGAGTCCATCTCAACCGTCCCCTTGCTGCCCGCGATGCGCAGGAAGAGATGGTTCTCGTGCCCGCCGCACCAGCGCGTGGTGTGCAGGGTGCCGATCGCGCCATTAGCGAACTCGGCCACCATCACCGCCGAATCGTTCGCGTCGAGCACGTAGCCCCCGACACGGCCGCCCCTGGCCTTCGCATAGGTCTTGAGTCTGCAATGAACCCGGGAGATCGGCCCCGCCGGGTAGGTCGCAAAATCCACCAGGTGCACGCCCAAGTCCCCCAGGACACCGCGACTGCCATGGCGGGTCGACAGCCTCCACAGGAGGGCCGGGGTCCTCCGCCAATCCCCCCAGGTGCTGCTCAGGAGCCAACCCTGGAGGTAGCTGGCCTCGACATGGCGCACCTCCCCTATCTCCCCGCGGCGCACGGCATCCGCCACGCCCTCGAGGGCGGCCCAGTTGCGGTAGGAGAGGTTGACCATGTTGACGGTGCCGGCGCGCCGCGCAGCGGCGACCATCCGGAGCGCCTCGCGATAGCTCGTCGCCAGCGGCTTCTCGCAAAGGACGTGTTTCCCGGAGCGCAGGCACCGCAGAGCGGTGGGGGCGTGCTGGGCGTCCGGCGTAACGACCGAGGCGGCGTCGAATTCGGCCCCTTTGATCAGCGCGTCGACCCCGGTGAATACCTTAGGGATTGCGAACTTCATGGCGAAGGCCTCCGCACGCGGCCGGTCGACGTCGCATGCGGCGACCAGGCGGCAGCCGCTCAAGCCGAGGAACTGGGCGGCATGCGTGTGCGCCATGCTCCCCGTGCCGATGATGGCAACGCGCACGGGCGTCCTACCTTTGGGTGTGTCGCTCATGGCGGGACGGTCGGTTCATGATGCCTTTGCTGGGTGACGGCCCGGGTTCCGGGCGCGCCTAGTTCGGCGGCGAAACCTCGAAAATGCCAACGCCGTACGGCTGCAGCGCGATGGCGAAGCTTCCGTCGCCGCCGCGGGCGAGCGCGTCCCCCGTGGCGGCGTTGCGCAGCAGCGCGGCCTGCGGCGCGGGAGCGGCCTCGCTCGCGGCCACGCGCGCAGTCGCGGGCGCGTTGGAGAGATTGACCGCAACCAGGGTCCGGCGCGCTCCGCTGAAGCGCTCGAACACGAACACGCGGTCATTATCGTCCGCCAGAATCGCCTGGTCCCCGGACACCAGTTCGGGATGCGTCCTTCGGAGCGCGATCAGGCCCTTGTAGTAGGCCAGGAGCGAGCCGGGATCCTTCGCCTCGGCCTCGAGCGAGACGTAGCCGCCCTTTTCCAGCGGGCTCCGGGTCCACCAGGGCCCCGAGTCCTTGTACCACACGGCCATCCCGGGTCCGACGGTCTCCGTCCAGGGAAAGGCCTCCCGCACCGGAATGTCGTTGGCGTCCGAATTCCACCCGTGGAACTGCCTGCCCTCCATGCCGAGCTCCTGGCCGTAATAGATGAGCGGGATCCCCTTGAGCAGCAGGTTCAGGGCGGCGCCCACCCTCTCGCGGCGCACGTCCCCGCCGACCTCGGATGCAAAGCGGTTCGTGTCATGGTTCTCGATAAAGATGAGCTGCCCCTTGCCCGCCGGCGTCCTCCTCCAGGTCTCGGCCACCGCCCCGGTGATCTTCTTCTTGTCGAACGACACGATCGCCCCGCGCAGCGGGAAGTCGTACACCAGGTCGACGCCCCCGCGGATGAGGAAGTCGTCGCCGTAGCCCCAGTCGGCCTGCTCCGCAAGGATCCGGACATGGGGATTCTCGGCCCTCAGCTTCTCGAATAGCGGGGTCCAGAACCGCGCGAACAGGTTGACCAGGATCTTCCTTGAGTCGAGGTCGTCCATCATGTGGTCGATCCTGAAGCCGTCGACGCCGTCGTCGGCATTTGCTCCGCCCGGGTTCATCCAGTACTCGAACATCCTCGTCTGGTACTCCAGCACCCCGGGATCGTACAGGTTCACCGTGGCGACGCGGACCTTCGTCCCGTCGTAGGACGGAAGGTCGAGCAGACCGTAGGGGCCGGACTCGGGCAGCGTATTTCCCGGCCCTCGGAACGGGATGAAGCGGCTGAATCGCGATTTCGGGTTGTCGATCGCGTCCCTGTACCATTCGTGATCCGCGGTGACGTACTGCACCTCCTCGTCGATGAAGATCTTCATCCCGCGCCCGTGCAGCGCCCGCACCAGGCGGCGGAAGTCGGCCTCCGTCCCGTAGGCCGGATCGATCCTCGAGAAATCCGTCGCGAAGTAGCTATGGTAGAATGGCGACTTGTACAGCGGGGTCAGCACGATCGTGGTGACCCCGAGGCCCTGGAGATAGTCCAGCTCGTCCTCGATGCCCCTGAGGTCGCCCTTGGTGTCGCCGTTACTGTCGCGAAAGCTCCTGACGAAGATCAGGTAGAAGATCTCATCCTTGGCGCCCGGCCCACCCGCGGCGGGCACGGTCCCGCAACCGCAACCGAGCGCCACGAGCGCCCCAACGGCTAACATAAGGAGCGACTTGGCGAAGGCCGACCTCCGCGCATGAACCCGCCGCGTCATCGGCGGGCCTTCGCAAATGGGTATCGCCGGCAACCGGCAGGTCAAAAACGCCTTCATGGATCTCCTTACTCTTCTCTGTTGGCGGGAGAGGGGCTGATTCGGGGCCAGCGTGGGGAAACTCCCCAAACTTACAAGAGTCGCGCTTGCCACCAAGGATGGACATTTGGCAGCCGGCGTTCCACAATGTTGCCCTCCTCAGGCTCGCCCCCGATCCCTTGGGTCAGGGTGCCGCGGCCGATCCATCCCAATGGCCGCCGCCAACGTCTCATTCCGCCTGAACGGAAAACCCGTGCAGCTGAGCGTGGCCCCGGACCGGACCCTTCTCTGGGTCCTGCGGACCGACCTCGGGCTAAACGGAGCGAAATACGGCTGCGGCATCGCCCAATGCGGCGCGTGCACGGTCCTGGTGGACCACCGCGCGGTGAGGTCATGCTCGGTGGACATCCAGTCGGTGCACGGCGCCGATGTCGTGACCATCGAGGGGCTGGCCGAAGGCGAGAAGCTCCACCCGCTCCAGGAGGCGTTCATCGCCCATGACGCCCTGCAGTGCGGCTACTGCACGGCCGGCATGATCCTGACGGCCTACGACTTCCTGCTCAGGCACCCCAACCCGACCCGCGAGGAGGTCGTCGCGGGGATGGACGACAATCTCTGCCGCTGCGGCGCGCACGTGCGGATCGTCGACGCGATCCTCGAGGCCGCGCCCGCCATGAGGGGGACCCAGTCGCCATGAACCGCTCGCCCCTATCGCTCAGGCCGGGTGCACCCGTGCAGGACGAGGCGTTGCTCCCGACGCGCCGTGAGTTTGTCAAGCGCCTGGGCACGGGCCTCTTCGTATGGGTCGTCCTCGGCCGGACCGCGGGCGCCGAGGTGTCGGAGGCGGCGCATCCGGTCACGGTGCGCCCCAAGCCGACAGGGGACTTCAACGCCTTCCTGCACATTGACGAGAACGGCCACGTGACGTGCTTCACGGGCAAGATCGAGATGGGCCAGGGTCCGATCACCTCGCTGCCCCAGATGCTCGCCGAGGACCTCGACGTTTCCGTCGACGACATCAGCATGGTCATGGGCGACACGGACCTGTGCCCGTTCGACCAGGGCACCTGGGGCTCCCAAACCACCCAGACGTTCGGCACCGTCTGGAGGACGGCTGCGGCGGAGGCCAGGGGAGCCTTGCTGGAAGAGGCGGCCGAGACGCTGCAGGTCCCCGTGGCGCAGCTTTCGGTCCATCTGGGCGTCGTCACCGACACCAAGGATCCGGCAAGGAAGATCACCTACGGCCAGCTGACCATGGGAAAGAAGATTGAGCGCCAGGTGACGGCGAAACCAAACCTGAAGACCCCGGATCAGTTCCGGATCATTGGCAAACCGCTCCTGCGCAAGGACTCCCGAGAAAAGGTGACGGGCAGGGCGGTCTATGCGGGAGACGTGCGCCTTCCCGGAATGCTCTACGCCAGCATCCTGCGCGCTCCCGCGCACGGGGCCGTTTTGAAGCGGGTGGACACCTCGGGGCTCAAGGGGACCGAGGGCATTGTCATCGTCCAGCAACCCGACCTGATGGCCGTCCTGCACGCGCTGCCCGATGCCGCGGAAGACGCGCTGGGAAAGGTCCGCGCCGAGTTCGAGCCGTCCCCGTCCAAGCTGGACGACAGGACGATCTACGCCCACTTGGAGCAGGCGAAGCTCGAGGCCCGGGTCGTGGCCCAGGGCGGCGACCTTGACGTCGGCCGCGGGCTCGCCGTCCGGCGCCTGAGCCAGACCTACCTGGGCGCCTACGTCGCCCACGCGGCCATGGAGACCCACACGGCGCTCGCCCATGTGGAGGGGGACCACGCGACCGTCTGGGCCTCCACCCAGAATCCCTTTGGCGCCAGGGAGGAGATCGCCCTGGCGCTCGGCCTGCCGATCCCGAAGGTCAGGGTCATCACCCCGTTTGTCGGCGGCGGCTTTGGCGGCAAGTCCTTCAACCTGCAGGCTGTCGAGGCCGCGCGCCTGTCCAAGGCGACGGGCCGCCCCGTCCAGGTGATGTGGACGCGCGAGGAGGAGTTCTTCAACGACACCTTCAGGCCGGCGTCCGTCATCAAGGTGGATTCGGGGCTCGACGCGGCCGGCAGGATCGCGTTCTGGGACTACGAGGTGCGCTTTTCAGGCGACCGAGCGTCCGAGCACCTGTACGACATCGCGCACCACCGGACTGCGGCCGTCGGAGGCTTCAACGGGCCGCCCGGATACCATCCCTTCGAGGTCGGAGCGTGGCGCGCGCCGGGCTCGAGCAACAACGCCTTTGCCCGCGAATCCCACGTCGACCAGCTGGCGTCGATGGCGGGCGTGGACCCGATCGAATTCCGCCTGCGCCAGCTCAAGGACGCCCGGCTCACACGGGTGCTCAAGGCCGCGGCCGACCACTGGGGCTGGCAGCCCGCAAAGGGCCCGAGCGGCCGGGGCCTAGGGGTCGCCTGCGGCCAGGATGCCGGAAGCTACGTCGCCGCGATCGCCGAGGTCGGCGTAAAGGACGGGAAGATCACCGTGAAGCGCGCCCTGTGGGTCCAGGAGATGGGCCTGGTCATCAACCCGGCGGGCGCGAAGATCCAGATGGAGGGCGGCATCACGATGGGCCTGGGCTATGCGCTCTCGGAGGAGATCCACTTCAAGGACGGGGCGATCCGCGACACGAACTTCGACCGCTACGCCCTGCCCCGCTTCTCGTGGGTGCCCAAGATTGAGACCGTGATCCTCGAGGCCGACGACACGCCGCCAAGGGGCGGAGGCGAGCCTGCCATCATCCTGACGGGCGCCGTCATTGCCAACGCGGTCCACGATGCGACGGGCGTCCGCCTGCTGGAGCTGCCCATGTCGCCCGAGAGGGTGAAGGCGGCTTTGGAAGCCAAGGCCCAGCAGGCCTGAGGCGAGACCCCGCCAAGGGGATGGGTGAACTGCCCTCGTGGCGCACCCGACGCGAACCCTTCCCAACGTGAGCACCCCCGATCCCGCCCCCGAGGGACCCCCTCCCCTTCGCGGGCTTCGCCTGGCCGCGCTCGGGCTGCAGGCCGTCGTCGCCGCCCTGCTCCTGCTGCTCGGCGTGGCCGCGGCGATCACCCGGCTCAGTGATCACCTCGAATTGCTGCTCGTGGGCTGGAGCATGGCCGGCTCCCATGAGCCGAACGGGATGATCGCCGTCGGCACGGGCGCCGGGCTACTTGTGGCGACCCTGGGGATCCTTCTGGCCTCCTGGCGGCTGCAGGCGCGCTCGTGGTGGCGCATCGGCCTTGGCTATGTGGTTCTTGGGGCCGTGCTTTCGTACCTGGCGCATGACGACGCGGCAATCCGCCGCCCGCTCACCGTGGAGGAGCTGTCGCCGGCGTTTCCCGGCGCCGATGCGAGCTTTAGCGTGCTGATGCGCTACGGGAGGGACCACCCGTTCGGGCGCAACTTCAAGGCGCCCCCCTTCAAGGATCCCTATCCCAACCTCGTTCCCTACCCGCCCGGACCGTGGCGCGACACCCTCGCGGCCCACCGGGCCGAACTCGAGGCGCACTGGCGGGACCTCGCCCCGGAGCGCGCGTGGCTGGCCGAGCTCAACGCGTTCGACCGCATCGGCGACCTCACACCGGCGCGCATGGACGCCGAGATCCTCGCGTTCCAGCCCATCCGCACCGCGTCGCAGCACGGCATCGCGATCGCAAGCCTTCAGGCGCTGGACGGCCGCGGCGACGACGCCATCGACACCCTCCTGCCCCTCCTCCAGCTCAGCCGCAAGCTCCAGCCGTACTCGCGCACCCTCGTGCGCACGATGATCAGCGTCGTGATGGAGCACCTCTCCCTCTCCACGGCCACCTTCATCCTGGACACGGCGGCCGTTTCGCCGGCGGCGCGGGCCCGGCTCGCGGCTGCGCTGGCCGGAGGCGACCCCGAGGCCGGCGCCCGCCATCTCCTGACCAGCGAGTATGCGTTCGAGCTGGGCACATTCGGGGGCATGCGGATCGGCGACATCCTTGCCGAGTCGGGCCACGGCGAGGATCGCCCGTGGCTGCGTCGGGCGTTCAACGCCGCCAGCCCGCTTGTCTACAACCCTCGCGCGACCTTCAACCTTTGCGGCGACCTGTTCGGCGATCTCCAGGACCTCGCCGGGCGCCGGCAGATTGCCCAGTTGAATCCCCGCACGGAGAAATTCATCGAGCGCGACTCCCGCCCAAGCTTCAAGAACCTCTTCGGCAAGCTCCTCGTGAGGATGGTAATCCCCGCCTACACCAAGGTGATTGAGAACTATTGGAGGAACCAGGACGAGCGCGCGGCGCTTCTCGCCCGTGTGACGAAGTCCTGACCGGCGGGCCGGCCCAGGGTCTTGGCCCGTGCGGTGATCACGACTCGGGCGACGGCAGCGCGATGGACCGAATCCGCTCCGCTCCGGGGAAGAGTCTGCGCACCATTTCCTGGGTGAGGCGGACGTTCCACACCGAACTGCGCGCGCGAAAGAGCGTCGTGCCCATCTCCGGGGCGTACACGCACATGCGGCCCCCAAACACGAAAACGACGGCCTCTCGCGTCCTCGGCTCCCCGTCCCCGGACTGCGTGAATTCGACGAGGTTGACCGGGCGGTGCCGGGCCAGCCGCGTCGCCACGATCCTCGCGTACTGGGCGCCCTCGGCCTCGGTTGCGGCCGCGGCGCCCTGAGGGCCCGCGTCGGGCACCTGGATTCCGCCGTCCCACAGGATAGGATAAAGCGCGGTCACCCGCGGGTACTTGGCGACAATCGGCGCCGCCACAAGGGCGGCGTTCTCGCGCTCGCTGAGCGCGATCGAAAGGGGCGTCCACCCGAAGTTGACATCCCAGCACCAGAGGACGCCCGCCGTCTCGAACACGGCGACCGCGTGGCCCGCCACCATCACCTCGTCCTCCTTGGCGCCCCACTGGAGCACGCGGACCCAGCCGCCCTCCCCGAACTTCTCGTGGTAGGCGTCATAACAGGCGACCGATTCCACAAAACACCCGTTGGCGACGCCCATGGTCTCGTAGCGGAAGGGGGGCCGCTCGGCCCCCGATATTCGGGGCGCCTCGGCGACCGCCGCGCCCCCAAGCGCCAGGGCGGCGCACATCGCCAAGGCCGGCCTCCGCGGTAGAAGCGATGACTTACGCGGATTCATGTCCAACGTCCAATCGTGCTTCACCGCGGTCAATGACCGCGGCGAAGGCCCGGGCCTTGCAGGGAGTCCGCCTTGCTGAAACTCGGCCAATTGAAGCCGTAATACGCGACGAAGACAAAGCAGGCGAGCGGCACGATGAACCCGCGTGAGATGTCGTACCTGTCCGCCACGAAACCCATGACCTTGGGCAGCAGCGCCCCGCCCATGATCGCCATCACGATATAGGCGGAGGCCTTCTTGGCCCGGGCCCCCAGGCCGAAGATGCCGAGCGCAAAGATCGTCGGAAACATGATCGACATGAAGAAGTAGCTGAGGAAGACGCAGACGACCGAGAGCCATCCGAGCTTGCAGAACACCAGCAGGCACATGAGGACGTTCATCACGCCGTAAAGGCCCAGCATCCTGTGGGCGGAGTACCTCCTCAGCAGAGCGGCGCCCGTGAACCTTCCCGTGAGGAAGCACACGAAGCCAAGGGACGCCAGGTAGGACGCGAGCTTGTTGCTGACGCAGATGATCCCCTCCTTGTTCGGCTCAAACCACCCCTGGAAGAATCCCTGCAGGAACCCGGCGGAGTCGGCCGCCCGGCTGTTGGTGTAGGCCACCCAACCGGCCGGGATAGCCGGGGGCTGGGTCGTCATGTAGTTGATCAGGAAGCTGAAGATGCCCGACTGCGCCGCCACGTAGAAGAACTGGGCCGCGACCGCCATGGTGAAATGCGGGTGCCCCCAGATGGAATGCGGCGAATCGGCCCTGGAGTCGTCCAGGCTGTAGTCGTCCTCCGCCTTGATGTCGGGGACGCTCGCAAAGTAGAAGATGACGGCGAGAACGATCACGATCACGCCGACCCCGGCATAGGGAATCCACAGGGTCTGGCTGCCGGTGCTCCTGCCGGCCGCGTCCTTGGAGTAGAAGAAGGTCGCGCCCGCGATCGGGCCCAGGATCCAACCGATCCCGTTGCAGGACTGGGCGAGATTGATGCGCGTCGCCGCAAACCGCTGGGAACCGAGGACCGTCGTGTAGGGATTGGCGACGGTCTCAAGGAAGGTGAGCCCCGACGCGATGAGGCACACCCCGAGCAGGAAGGCCCAGAAGGCCACGATCTTGGTGGCCGGTATGAACCAGAAGCCCCCGACCGCGACCAGCAGCAGGCCGAAGATGATCCCCCCCTTGTAGCCGAACTTGGTGGCGAGCCACCCCGCGGGCAGCGACATCAGGAAATAGCCCAGATAGTGCGCAAACTGGATCCACGCCGACTGGGACAGGTTCAGGTGCAATTCCTCCTGAAAATGCTTGTCCATCACGTCGATCATCCCGTTGCAGAACCCCCAGAGCAGAAACAGCGAGCTTACGATGACGAACGTGAAGAGGACGTTCCTGCCGTCGTTCGTTACGAACATGCCTTGCTTCAGATTCCCAGCGGCGGGCGCGGCCGGGGCCGGGGGTGTCGAGGGCCCATTCACAGGAGCCTCCAGAGGGGATCGCATTTCGGCGCATTGGCAAGCGCCGACCTTCGCGGCTCCCGGCGCGTTCCTCGAGACGGTGCGCCTCCGTCGCGCCTCACAGGCGAGCCCGGGCAGGGTCCATTGAAAGGGTCTTGTCCGACGCCTCGCCAGCCCCTAGGCACGACACGTGAACTCCGTCGCCTTCCGCGCAATGGCGGGTGCATTCGCGCTGGCTTGCGGCGTGGCCGCCGCCGTCGGTTCTAACGCAGAGACCATTGATCTTCCCGCTTTCGAGACCCGGCTCGCAACGGTCACGCTGCACGCCGGTTCCTCCGTCCTGTGGGATTACTCCGCCAGAGATGCCGGCCGGCGACATGACGTCGCCGCCCCTGTCTTCAATCTGGACGGGCGCGATGTCACCATGGGACTCAAGACCGTGAGATCCCTGGGTGCACCCAGAGACCTGCCCAACGGATGCAGGGAATACGCGTTTGTCGGCGACGTTTACGGTGAAGCGGGCCTGCGCCTGAGGATGGTCTTCAGGACCGCGGAGGACGACCCCGTGGTGCGTTTTCGCTACGAGGTCCTGAGCGAAACCCCGCGGCATCTCACAAAACCCTCCGGGACGGACAGGATGAGCTACTTGGGCCTGTCCCTCGCCAGCCTCCCTGAGGCCACCGAGCTTCGCCTCTCCGAGTTCAACGAAGAGTTCCACAGCTACATGCCCGTCGAGCGCGCGCTCGATCTTCGGTTCTTTGCCGATGGCGAGGAGGCGATGGGCCCCATTCTGCTGGCCGGCGACGCCGCGGAGCAGCTCCTTGTCGCATACGAGCACGGATCCACCGCGCCCGACGAGTTCCTGCATTACCGCCTTTCCCCGGATCGCTCCGTCATTCTTGAGGCGGTCAAGGGCAACTATTGGTCCGGCGAGGAGATCGGGCCCGATAGCCCGTTTTCCACCATCTGGTTCGAGTTGGCAGCCGTCCGAGGCGACCGCTTGGCCCTGCAGAAGGCCTACCGGAGTTTTGTCCTGAGACATCTTGCCCTGAGTCCGGCCTCGCGCAGGCCGCAGATCTTCTACAACACCTGGAATTACCAGGAGCGCCTCAAGCACTGGAAGGGGAAGCCCTACCTGGCCGAGATGAACTCCGAGCGGATGCTGAGGGAGATCGATGTCGCCCACCGGATGGGCGTCGAGGTGTTTGTCATCGACGCCGGCTGGTTCGAGAAGCCCGGCGACTGGCAGCCAAGCCCATTGAGGTTTCCCGACGGCCTGAAAGCAATCAGGGCCAAGCTTGACGGCTTTGGGATGAAACTGGGGCTCTGGTTCGGCCCGACGACGGTCGCGTTGACGTCCCAGATGCTGAAGACGCACACCGACTGCCTCCAGACCACAGACGGGAAGACGCCCTGCCCCTGGGTCGTCTGGGAGACGGAAGCATCGTTGTGGAGCTGCGTGGTGAGCCGCTACGGCCAGGACTTTGCGGGCAAGCTGATCGAGCTTAACCGCCAACTCGGCGTCACGTATTTCAAATTTGATTCGGTGGACCAGTATGGATGCAACGACCCCAACCATGGCCATGGAACCGCCTCAAACCCGGCCTCGGAGCGAAGCGACTGCTACGCCTTTCAGATGCCGCTGGCCATGGCGCGCATCGCGGAAACCGTGAGCGGCTCCGTTCCCGATGCCATCTGCGACTTCGACATGACCGAGTCGGGGCGCAGCTTCGGCCTGGCCTACCTGAGCGCGGGCAAGTACTTCCTCATCAATAACGGGCCCTATAACCAGAATTATGACCACCCGCTGCCTCCGGATGAAAACTGGAACCTGTTCTTCTTCCCCGGCCCGGCGCGCGACTGGATTTGCCGCAGCCCGCTGGTCTACGACCAGTGGATCCCGTCGACCCTGTTCCTCACCCACTACCTTCCCGACGATCCCGAAAGCAACCAGATGCTGAGCCTGGCGTCCCTGATCCTGGGCCAGGACGGGATCTGGGGCGATCTGCCCGCGATCTCGGAAGCGGGCGTCGAGCGATTCGCGACGGTGCTCGCCAAGTACAAGCAGGTCAGGGACGACATGGCCTCTGCGTTTCCGGCGGGAAGCGGACCGGTGGGGGGCACGCCGGAGGTCCATGAGAAGATTGCCCCGAACGGGAGGGGAGCCGTCGTGCTGTTCGCACGCGCCGGCACCTACAGATATATCACCCTGAACCCCGCCGACCGCCATGTATGGCATGACGACGCCACCGAGGTCACCTTTGACGAAGCCGGCCGAGCCAAGATCACCGCAAAATTCGAGGCGCGTCAGGAGCCGTTCCCAAAGGCGGGCGCGCATATCGTCTTCTTCGGCGTCAACTGAGCGGCGGACGCCTTAGTCACGCAATCCGCAGTTGGTGCTCGGGACAGGACTTGAACCTGCACGCCTTTCGGCAACGGCTTCTAAGACCGTCGTGTATGCCAATTCCACCACCCGAGCAATCAATAACTTACGAAATAAATATACTTTCCAATAACCGACCATTGACATTTCATTGACACTTACAGCCATCCTTGCGACCTTAGGCGCATGAGAACGACTAAGCCTAGGGTAGCAAAGTACCGGCACTCTGCAAAGACACCCTTCGTAATCGAAGGGCTACGGGTCAACGGCAAACGCACGCGCAAATTCTTCGAGACCCGCAAGGAGGCAGCATCATGGCTTAGGCTCACATTGATGCGGATGAAGCGCGAGGGCGAAGCCGCCGTCACCATGCCCGAGCAATTGCGCCTAGATGCCCTGGCGTGCGCCGAAAGGCTCCAGCCCTACGGCAAGACCATTACGGACGCGACAGAGCACTTTCTGGCCTACCTTGCCGCTACTGCGCGGAGTTGCACGGTTGCCGCGCTGGTGGCCGAGTTCAATGCGGCCAAGAAGAAGGACGGCGCAGCGGAGCGTTACCTTGGGGACCTCCGGAACCGCCTGGATACTTTCGCGGCGGAGTACGGCGCATTGAAGGTGGCCGAGATTATGCCGAGCCAGATAGACGATTGGCTCCGAGGGCTGAAGGTTGCTGGACAGACCCGTAACAACTTCCGCCGAGTCCTTCACGTGTTCTTCGAGTTCGGCAAGGTGCGCGGCTACGCTACCTCGAACCCTGTCACCGGAACGGCCAAGGCCAAGGTTGTACGCGGGGTCCCTGAGATTTTCACGCCCGAGCAAATGCGGACGGTTCTAGAGAAGGCCCCGGCTGAGTTTGTGCCCTACCTCGCCATCGGAGCGTTCGCAGGGCTGCGTTCGGCTGAGATCGAACGCTTGGATTGGTCCGAGATCGACCTAGCACGGAGGCTGATACAAGTGACGGCCAAGAACGCCAAGACCGCGCAACGCCGCTTCGTTACCATATGCGATGCCCTTGCCGCATGGCTCGCCCCACACGTTCGCAAGTCTGGACCGGTGGCGACTACGGAGAGCGTTCGAGATGGCCGGGAAGAAACCTGCAAGGCCGCCGAGATCGAATGGCCGTCAAATGTCCTGAGGCATTCGTTCGCATCCTATCACCTAGCGCAGTTCAAGAACGCTGGC
>Ga0302319_10003216_pt1 | contig 34462 bp, 30 predicted proteins | sample Bog_T0_2_FD_203319 | JGI IMG/M metagenome (GOLD analysis project Ga0302319, IMG submission 203319) | Peat permafrost microbial communities from Stordalen Mire near Abisko, Sweden - Bog_T0_2 | ecosystem: Environmental > Terrestrial > Soil > Wetlands > Peat | place: Sweden: Abisko, Stordalen Mire...
AGGAGGGATGTCGGTGCAGGCGCTGACGACATCGCCACTGGCGAAGGGTTTGTTTGCGGGGGCGATTGTGGAGAGCGGCGGATCGAGTATTGGCAGCGGCGGCATTACTTTGCGTTCGCGCACACTCGCGGAAGCGGAGAAGGATGGCGAAAAATTCGCGGCGGCGAAAGGCGCGAAGTCTTTGGCTGATTTGCGGGCGATGAATTGGGAGAAGTTGACCCAGCAAGCTGGCCTTGGCGGCATGCGGTTTGCGCCGATTGTCGATGGCTATCTGCAACCGTTGCCGGTGCGCGAGACGATTCAGAAAGGATTGCAGAATGATGTGCCGACGCTGACGGGCGCGAATTTAGGTGAACTGGGCGGACTGGGGCCAAGTACTCCCGTGACAGCCGAGAGTTTTCGTGCGCAGGCACAGAAGCGTTACGGGGATTTGGCGGATGAGTTTTTGAAGCTTTATCCGGCGGGCGATGACGAACAGGCGCGTGTGTCGCAGGCGGCGAGTGCGCGGGATCAGGCGCTGGTGTCGATGTATTTGTGGGCAGAGGAGCGAGCGAAGACGGCGAAGACTCCGGCTTACCTTTATCTTTGGGATCATGCGCTGCCGGGGCCGGACGCCGCACGCTTTGGGGCGTTTCACACGTCGGAAGTGCCGTATGTGATGAACACGTTGGTTATGTCAGACCGGCCTTTCACGGAAGCGGATCACAAAATTGCGGACATGATGTCATCGTATTGGGTGAATTTTGTGAAGAGCGGTGACCCCGACGGCGAGGGATTGCCAAAGTGGCAGCCGGCCGCAGCGAAGCACGAAATCATGGAGGTGGGGGACAAGACTGGGCCGATTGCCGCGGCCGATGCGGAGCGGTTCGCCTTCTTTGAAAAAGTGCTGAGCCGGTGACAATGGCCGTATTGCCTGGTTTGCTCCGCGGACGACAGGGAGGACATTGGAAGAAATTGGGCCGAATTTCTGAGCTATCATCGCCGTAGATAACTGGGAGGCATGATGAGTAAGTTCCTATGGTTGATCGGTGTAGCGGCCAACGTTCTCTCCGCTGGGCAATTAGGATCGGTGGCTCCGGTCCCTGCCAATCCGTGGGAGCCAGCGGCGAGTGGCGTACGAACGGTCACGTCGCATGAAGAGCGGGCGCAACTGATTCAATTGCTGGATCGGGCGCGCGGCTTTTACAGCTTGAATACGGCCGGGGTGCCGTACCATCTCAAAACCTCATTCACGGTTTCTTCAAACGGAACGACCCAGTTTGACGGCGACTGGCAAATGGATATGACGCACGCGCCAGGCCTGGGCACGTTAATCACAGCCGAAACAGCGAATTATTCCGTGCGCCACTTACGTGCGGGCAATATTGTTTATCAGTCACCGCAAGGCTCGATGCCTTTGCGGCTGCATGAGGCGATTGGGCACTTACTGGGCAGCATGGAATCGACCAGTTGGACGGAAAGAGATCTGATTCGCACGGTGCAAGCGGACGTGAGCGGAATGTCTGCCACCTGTATCTTGCTGGCGGGAGCGCACCAAACACGCGAGGCGGGCGCGCCGGGCCGATTGTGGGAGGAGCGGGAGGAGTGCATCGATCCGCAAACCGGGCACTTGATTTTGCATTCTCCTTCACCGGGCTTAACGATCTTGTATGACTTCGCCGGCAGTCGGCACTTTCATGGGAAAGAACTGCCACGAAAGATGACGGTGATGGAAAATGGCGCCATTGTTATGACGGAGCAGGTGGAAACTTTGGAGGATCTGCCGACGCTGGATGCGAGTTTGTTTACGCCAACCGCTGCAATGCAACCGGGCGGCACGGTGATGGGTAGCCGGTTTACAATGCCGCTCTGGATCGGGAGGCCGACGGTGCCCGCGAATCAGGCGGTGATGGTGTTTGGGTTACTGAATCCGGATGGTTCGATCAGCGAGGCGCATGCGCTCGAAGCGTCCGATCCGCGGCTAGTGGAGGCGGCGGTCAACCTAGTTAGCCAGCTAAAACTACACATTCCCGTTGCGCCTGGAGCGAATGTGGAGCAGCGCGAGTTCTTTGGATTTGTGCGATCTAGGCCAACCAATTGACGCGGTAGGAAGCACCTCCGGCTCTTGAGGTTCAAAAGGGAGTATTCTTGTAGCGGTTCGACGCATTACCGGAACCAAGGAGCTCAGAGATGGTGACTACTCAGTTGAAGTTCACTCAAAAAGGTTTGGCGGTAGCGTTTCTTCTAACTGCTGGAGCGGTTTTAGGATGGGCACAGCAGCAGCATATGTTTGACGGCACGTGGCAGATGAATGCGGCGCAAAGCAAAGTGAACGATGGTCGGGTGGTGAATGTGACCATTGCCACAGGCGACAAAGGCATCAAGGTATCCTTCAAGACTCATAAGAGCGATGGCAGCGATACGACAGCGGAGTTTGTGAGCAAACTTGACGGGAAGCCGTGCGAGTTTGCGGAAGGCGATCACAAATCGCAACTAACCGCCTGGTACAACGGGCCCACCTTGAACGCTTCGAAAGAAGGCGGCCCGGCGGAAGATCAATCGGCGATGTGGAAATTTGAGTTGAGCGCCAAAGATACAATGACGCTCACGATCAATCACTACGCGCCCGCTGCCGCCGACGAGGTGCTGGTTTTTAATAAGAAGTAACTAACGGCCGCCGCGTGCAGATGCCGCTTTGGGAACAACGGTATCAATTGGGGTAGGTGGGGGCGTCGGCGTTTCGGCGTCGCCGGTGGCGCTCTTCGTTAGGCCCAGAGCTTTGCGGAGTTCAGTGTCAATTCTGGCGCGAATGTCCGGGTTATCTCTTAGAAACTGGCGGGCGGTTTCGCGGCCTTGGCCAATACGTTCGCCTTTGTAGCTGAACCACGACCCGCTTTTTTCAATCACGTTATGAGCCGCGCCTAGATCGAGCAAATCACCTTCGCGCGAAATGCCTTCGCCATAGATGATGTCGAACTCGGCTTCACGAAACGGCGGGGCCACTTTGTTCTTGACCACCTTGACCTTCGTTCGGTTGCCAGTAACGGTTTCGCCATCTTTGATGGCAGCGATGCGGCGAATGTCGAGACGAACGGAAGAGTAGAACTTGAGAGCGCGGCCGCCGGTGGTGGTTTCCGGATTGCCAAACATCACGCCAATCTTTTCGCGGATCTGGTTGATGAAGATCAGGCAGGTATTGGATTTCGAAACCGTGCCGGTGAGTTTGCGCATAGCCTGCGACATGAGGCGGGCTTGCACGCCCATATGCGAATCGCCCATCTCACCATCGAGTTCGGCCTTGGGTACGAGGGCGGCAACGGAATCGACCACCAGCACATCAATAGAGCCAGAGGAGATCAGCGCAGCGGTGATTTCTAGGGCTTGTTCGGCGTAATCCGGCTGCGAGACAAGGAGGTTATCCACATCAACACCCAAGGCTTTGGCGTAGATAGGATCGAGAGCGTGTTCCACGTCGATGAAGGCGGCGGTGCCACCCATTTTCTGGGCTTCGGCCACAACCTGGAGCGCGATGGTGGTTTTACCGGAAGACTCAGGGCCAAAGATTTCGCAAATGCGGCCGCGCGGAAGGCCACCTACGCCGAGCGCGTAGTCGATGGAGATGGAACCGGTGGGGATGGCGGAAACCGGAACTATGGCTTCCTTGGCGCCGAGGCGTAGGATTGAACCTTTTCCAAATTGTTTTTCGATTTGGCCCAAAGTGAGGGTCAGGGTGCGTGAACGCTCTTTTTCGTCCATGGGGGTCCTTTCAGGAGAAACTCAGCGGGGGAAGCCGATTCCCAGTATAGCTCAGGTCTAAACAAGAGAGTGTGCGAATGTTTTAAACGTTACGGGACGAGTTTCGTGCCGCAATTGCGGCAGAACTTGCCGCCCTTGGCTTCGCCGCCACATTGCGGGCAGTGGATGGGCGCAGCAGCAGCGACGGATTTGCCGCACTCGGGGCAGAACTTTGAATCGCCTACTTCAGCGCCACACTGGCCGCACAGCTTTTTAGCCGGCTGGGTATTACTTGAAGGCATGGGCGCTTGGACATAGGCATCGGCGGACATGTCGACGCCGCTCACATAATTCGTCTGGCTGGCTTTTGTTTCCAACTGAGCGCGCGCGGCATCTGCTTTGGCGCGAGCTTGATTGGCGGCGAGCTGTTGCGTGAAATCGGGCGCGCATTCGGTGCAAAGATTTGCTTGCGCGTTCCAGCAGACTTGGGTGCAAACCCAGTGGCCGCAGCGTCCACACTGGCGAAAATTAGGGCGGGCCTCTTCCACCGCACGGGCCAGGGCTGCATCATGCAGTTTGCCGCCGACCGCGCGCTCTACTTCACGCGCTGCGTTACCGGCGGAAGACGCCCAACCGCCCAATAGGCTGCTGGCCACGCCGAGCACTGATTCGGCCATGCCTACGGTTGAGGTTTCGAACTGAGTCATGAAACCGTTGCCGCACTTATCGCAATGAAACTTGAACTGGAAGCCGCGTTCGGACGAGAGATCGTCGTAGTTGCGAACAAATTGAATCAGCGCCATAAGCGCCAGTTTAGCGGTTTCTTAGAATAAGGTCTGCATGAATTTTCGTACTCCCGGTACTTGGGCGCTGGCAGGTTTAGGGGCGGTGCTGCTTTTGCTGCCGCGAGGCAGCATGGTGGGTCCGGTACTGTGGTTTGGACCGCCGCATTTTTTCATGACGATTGCGATGGCAGCGGTGGTGTTTTGCGCGGTGTATTTCGGAACGCTGAAGTTTTGGGAATTAATTACGGGCGACCGGTTACAGAAGCCGTTTCCCGCGATTTTGGCTTTGTGGCTGGGCGTGCGATTAACGGTGGATTGCGCTCGGATGTTGCGCTGGTGGTAAGCGCTAACTAGCTGGCGGCCGCAGTGCCACTCGCCTCGGCCGCCTCGGCGGCGCCGTATTCCTTAAGTTTGTTGAAAAGCGTTTTCAGGCTGATGCCCAGTATCTCGGCAGCGCGCGTCTTGTTGTTCTTCGTGTGCTGAAGCGTTGCCAGGATTAACGCTTTTTCGGCTTCGGCGACGGTGGTGCCCACGGGCAAGCGTACGCTTTCGGGCTCGAAGATTTGACCGACGTGGCGAGAGCCCACAGAGACGCCGAAATCGTAAGGCAGGTGGGTCATCTGCACGGTGTTTTCGCCAGCCATAATGACGGCGCGTTCGAGTACGTTGCGCAGTTCGCGAACGTTACCGGGCCAAGTATATTTCTTGAACGCTTCCATCACTTCGTCGCTGATGTTGGTGACGTTGCAGAGATGCTTGCGGTTGAGATTGGTGATGAGCGCTTCGCAGAGCACGGGCAAATCGGCCAAGCGCTGGCGGAGAGGAGGCAGCGAGATTTGAAAAACGTTCAGGCGATAAAAGAGATCTTCGCGGAGATCGCCTTTCTTGAGCGCTTCGTCAAGGTTGCGGTTAGTCGCAGCAATGACGCGTACATCGACAGAGATTTCACTCTTGCCGCCGAGACGGCGGACGCGGGAGTCTTCCAGAACGCGCAGTAGTTTGGCTTGCGTGCCCGAGGGCATTTCGGCAAGTTCGTCGAGCAGAAGAGTGCCTTGTTGAGCGAGTTCGAAACAACCGGCACGACGTTCGAGCGCGCCGGTGAACGCGCCTTTTTCATGTCCGAAAAGTTCGCTCTCCATGAGTGTTTCAGGCATGGCCGCGCAGTTGATGGCAACGAAAGGGCCATTACGGCGCGGGCTGAGCTGATGAATTGCGCGCGCCACGAGTTCTTTACCAGTGCCGCTTTCGCCCACAATGAGAACGGCGGCTTTGCTGGGTGCGACTTGGCGGATGACCGAGAAGACACCCTGCATCTGCGGTGAGGTGCCGACCATATCAGCCAAGACACCCGTATATTGGAGCTGGCGCTGCAGCCGTTCGGTTTCTTCAGTGAGTTGGCTTTGCGAGGCCGCGCGCTCAATCAGGAAACGGAGGGCGGCGGGCTGAATCGGCTTTTCGAGAAACCAGAAAGCGCCCAGATCATGAGTGGTCTCAATGGCGGTCTCAATATTGCCAAAGGCAGTGAGCACAATGGACGGCGGCATATTGCCTTCCGCAACCAGACGCTTCATGAGTTCGAAGCCATCCATACGCGGCATCATCAGGTCGGTTATCAGGACGTGCGCGGAGTATGTCGACAGTTTTTCGAGAGCTTCCTGACCATCGCTGGCAGTTTCGGCATGATAGCCCCAGGCGTCAATCATCGATGCTAAGGGATCACGTTGCGATTCTTCATCGTCGACGATCAGGACATTTATCGGTTGACGGGCCACAGTGTTTGTAGTTTAGCGAATGAGGGATGCGGCAAAACGTGGGGTATCCTTAAGTTCGTCGCAAGAGCTGAATGCCAGACCCAGAGACACGCCCGGTTTTAGATGAGGCACCGCCGTTTTTAGGCAGCTGGCAAAACGTTTATATCGCGGTTTTGTGTTATCTAGTGGTGTTGATTTTGGCACTCTACGTTTTTACGCGGACGTTTGGCAATGCGTAAGCTCGAGGTCATTGTGATGACCGAAGGGGAGGCGCGAATTGCCGAAGCGGGCGGCGCGGACCGCTTGGAACTGGTACGCGATTTGGACAGCGGCGGACTCACACCAGAGATTGAAATGGTGCGTGCCGTGACGGCGGCGGTTTCTATTCCAGTGCGCGTGATGCTGCGGGAAAACGGGTCGATGGCCGTGGCGAATGCTGCAGAGTTCAAGGCGCTGCAAACAAAGGCGCTGCAGATGCGAGAGCTGCCGGTTGACGGATTCGTGATGGGTTGGATCACTACGGCAGGCGCAGTGGATATGGCTTCACTAGCAACTGTGTTGACATGCACGGGGAAACACAACGTCACGTTTCACCGGGCGTTTGAGCATTTAGCCGACCCGTTTGAGGGGCTGCGGGTGTTGAAGCAGTTCAGCCAGATCGACAAAATCCTAACTAACGGCGGCGCTGGTTCGTGGGTGGACAGGAAGCTTCGATTGCGCGCTTGGAGTAAAGCGGCGGCGCCGGAGATTGGCATTTTGGTGGGCGGCGGCCTCTCTGAAGATGAGATCGCCGATTTGATGGGTGACTCGAACTTTCCCGAGGTGCATGTGGGGAGAGCGGCACGCATTCCGCAAGAAAACGACGGCACGCTGGATGCCGCGAAGATTGCGTTGCTTAAGAAAACCGCATGAGGCCGCTCGACTGGTTGGTGTTTCTGGTGTGGTTGGTTTCGCTGGTGAGCTATGGCTTGTACCGGGGACGCGGCAGCAACACAGTGAGCCAGTTTCTGTTGGCTGGAAAAAGCATGCCGTGGTATGCGATGGGCCTTTCGATCTTGGCGACGCAGGCCAGCGCCATTACGTTTATTTCAACCACCGGGCAGGGCTATGTGGACGGGCTGCGCTTTGTGCAGTTTTACTTTGGATTGCCGATAGCCATGGTTATTTTGTCGGCGACCGCAGTACCAATTTTTCATCGCGCCAAGGTTTATACAGCGTACGAGTATCTGGAGCATCGCTTCGATGCGAAGACACGCGCGCTGACGAGCGGCATTTTTCTGATCCAGCGCGGGCTGGCGGCGGGGATTGGTTTGTATGCGCCAGCGGTAGCGCTTTCGGCAGTGCTGGGCTGGAGCGACCGTTGGATTACGGTACTGATTGGCGGGTTAGTGGTGCTTTACGTAACGACGGGCGGTATCAAAGCGTTGACGTGGGCAGACGTGCAGCAGATGACCATGATTTTTGTGGCGTTAGTCGTGAGTCTGTTTATGGCCTTAAAATCGATGCCAGCCAACGTTTCGTTTTTCGATGCGCTCCATTTGGCGGGCGCGGCGGGGCGCTTGAATATTGTGGATACGCATCTGGATTTGAGCAGCCGCTACAACATCTGGAGCGGATTAATTGGCGGAGCTTTTTTGGCACTGGCGTACTTTGGATGCGATCAAAGCCAGGTGCAGCGATATTTGACCGGCAAATCGATTGCGCAGAGCCGGCTGAGTTTGATTTTCAACGCAAGCGTAAAGATCCCGATGCAGTTATTCATTCTGTTCATTGGGGCGATGGTGTTTGTGCTCTCGTTATTTGTGCAAGAGCCGATGATTTTTCATCCTTTGGAGGCGGCGCGGGCAACGCATTCGCCCGATTGGGGCAAAGCGGAAGCAGATTACGAGAAAGCGTTTGCTGAGCGGCGGGACGCGGCATATGCGCTGACGGAGCGACAGACATCCGAATCAACGGCGCGTTTTCAACAAGCGCAGAAGGATTTTGAAATACAGCGCCGGGCGGGCTTAGGCATTGTGGAGCGTTCGCACGGCGGCACAAGGTTCGATGATACGAACTATATCTTCCTTTCGTTTGTAAAAAAGTTTCTGCCGGCTGGGTTAGTGGGGTTGTTGATTGGCGTGATATTTTCGGCGTCAATGGGTTCGACATCGGGCGAGATTAATTCGTTAGCAACGGTATCGGTGGTGGATATCTATGGACGTTATATTGCGCCGAATCGAGATGACCGGCATTACTTGATTGCCTCGCGATTTTTGACGTTATTTTGGGGTGCCTTTGCGGTTGCCTTTGCGGCGCTGGGCGCACGCGGATTCGGCGCCTTAATTGAGCGCGTGAATATTGTGGGCTCGTTGTTTTATGGCGGAATGCTGGGAGTGTTCGTGCTGGCGTTCTTTTTCAAACATGTCAAAGGAACGGCGGCGTTTTGGGGCGTCATTATGGGCGAACTGGCAATCTTCTACGCAGCCCGATCAACGTCGATTTCTTTCCTTTGGTACAACGTGATCGGCTGCGTAGTCGTCGTGGCGACGGCGCTGGTTTTAACACTGCTGCTCCCTAAGAAGCAGTAACGGTGTGACTCGCCAAGTCAATCGTTACGTCATCGTTCGGCGTTTTCGTGGTAGAACCGTCGCTTTGCGGGTGAAACTCGATGCGCATCGTTTGCTTGGTCACGATGATGCGGAGGTAGCCATAGTCGGTATCATCATAATTTTCCAAGGTGAGCGTGTTATCGATCTTATAAGGCGTTCGATAAGTGGTGCGCATTTTCGATAGTGGCGAATGGCCGCCGCAGCCAGCCACCACGAAGGGAATTTCGTAATTGTTTACCGTTCGAGTGAAGCGCTGATAATTGTGGGCGTGGCCGGAGAGCACGGCATGCGGCCATACGCCGGCTTTCTTGCAGGCGCTGTCAATATCTTTCAGCATGGCGGGGCTGCCGCCGTGTTCCGAGCCGCCGGTGAAGGGCGGATGGTGAACGGCAATGATGACGGCTCCGGTAAAGTTATCGCTCTTGACTCGCGCGAGCGCGGTTTGGAGGAAGGTAACCTGGCGGCTATCGAGAGTGGTGTTGCCGCCGTTTTCACCTGAAATGATGCCGGGATCTTCGAGGACATTGCTATACAGACCAAGGATGCGCACCAAAGGGCTGTCGAACGTGAAATAGACACCCGGCTGGATCATGGCAGTGCGCGACAAACCGCCGGCATCGGGCGAGACTACGGGGGTGCTGGAGCAAAAATTGCGGAGGAAGGCGTCAAGCGTAGGTTCAGGATCGCTCGCGTAGACAACGCCATCGTGATTGCCGGGGATAGCAAGAATCGGCGCAGGGTAATCGCGATAAGGCTGATAAAACTGGTCGTAATAGTAAGTCCCTTCACCGAAGTAATACACAACGTCACCCAGATGAAACAAGAAGGAAGGCACGTCGGCTGCGCTGGCTTCGTCGAAATCGCTGACCATTTTGTCGGCAACCAGTGACTGAGTGGCGGGCCCGACCACGCTACCGGTATCGCCCACAGAATGGAATACAATTCGACCGGCCTTTTGGATGGCGGCGACTTTACTAGCGCCGGCGCTGCCCCAGACTTGCTGGAGAGTGACAATGGGTTCGGCGGCACCGCTCACGGGCGCCGGCACAGGTTCAAGGTTGGCAAGGCCAACGTCTTTTTGATCGGTAACGGGGTTCTTGAAACCGGTGGGATCGGGCGAGGGTTTGGGTTGGGCAAAGACAGGATCCCCGCCGGCGACGGAGCCGGACGGCGTGTTAGTGGATGTTGGATGGGTTGACGTTTTCGTGGGCTGCTTGACGGGCTTCTTCTTTTTGGCCATAGCGGTTATGAGTATAACCCAAAAACAGTTACAGTGTTTTTACTTCGTGACTATTGAGTTATCTCGCCGGACGTCAATTTGCGGAGTGAGAGAGCGGGCCTGGTTATTTAGGAACGAGGCCAAGGCGATCTTCAATCTCGGCACAGAGAATGTGGCCCAGGATGATGTGCATTTCCTGGATTCGCGCGGTGGTGCTGGAAGGAATAAGCAGAAGGGGATCGGCGATCTCTTTTAACTTACCGCCGGTTCTGCCGGTGAAGGCGGCTGCGGTCATTTGCATTGAGACAGCGGTTTGCAGAGCGCGAACCACGTTCGGACTGTTACCGGAAGTAGAGAACCCGATGGCGACATCGCCAGGCTTACCCAAAGCTTCGATCTGCCGGGAGAACAGCGCTTCAAAACCGTAATCGTTACCGCAGGCGGTGAGAGCGGAGGAATCAGTAGTGAGAGCCAAACCAGCGAGAGCGCGCCGGTCGGCGACGAAACGGATACTGAGTTCGGTGGCCAAGTGCTGCGCGTCGGCCGCACTGCCACCGTTACCGAAAAAGAGAATTTTGCCACCGGCCTGCAAGGCTGCGACGCAGCGCTGAGCGAGCGAGTCAAGAGGCGCGGCACAAGAGGATTCAACCTCCGCGAGCAGGTCAACGTGCTCCTGGAAGTGGGCGCTATAGATTTTGGTGGCAGACACTAGATGGTTCATGGATAGTTACTCCGAGCCTTGTTTGCTCGCATCGGGAAGAAGACGAATGAGGCGAAACTGCTCGTTCTCAAAGATGGCGGTAGGCGGCGCTGGGGATGCAGCGATAAATGGGATGAGGAATTGACGGTCATCCTGATGATTTTTATCGACAACGATGTAGCCGGGATGGACACGGGACAGATACTGTGTCAATTCACCGGGCTTTCCTTCGGCAGGCCAGCCGCTGGCGAACCTGGCCGTGGAGAAGGCGAGGACGCGCGGATTCCAAAAAATCAGCAGCGAGTTTTTAGGTGTTTGATTGCGAATAGCGGTGCACAAGGCTTCATAGCGCGGCGACGTGACCAAAGTATCTTCGGGATTCGGCCGAACTAGGACAGCGTTAGCGGCGGGAGCAAAGAGAAGCAATGCCGCGGCTGCCGCTTTGAGGGGAAGCGTGAAGCGCTGGGAAACGCGTGAGGCCATCGATTGGAAGCCCTCAAACATATAAACAAGATAAAAGGGCATGATAGGCAACAGGTACCTGGCGTTGGTGGCCCAGTATACGGCCAGAACCGCGAGCAGGGTGAGCAGGTACAACTCGGTTACGCCCCACTTTCCTTCGCGGATTCGCTTCACAACGCCAATGGCGACGGGGATGAGCGTGGCTGCCCAAAGGAAATAACGATAAAGCTTGCTGACCGGATTGGCGAAAGCGTAGGAGAAGTAACCAGCGTAATCGATGGCATGACGAATGACCGCTTTAGGGGCGAACGTGAACTGGTGAGCGTAGCCACCATCGGCATGGAAGAAGAAGTTGTTGAAGAAAACGAGCGGGATAAATGCGCCGGCCACCGCGAGAAGGAAGAGAGTAATGCGCCGTTTCTTCAAAATTTCAGTGGCGGCAATGGCCACCAGGAAGGCCACCCCGAACGGGCGTAGAAGATAAGCGGCCGCCATCACTAAACCAGCCAATACCCCAAAGACGATGGGTTTGGTTTCGTTCAAGCCTTTGTCATAGATTCGCAAAAGAAACAGCAGCACCCAAAAAGCGATGAATTGATAAGGCGAATCGGAGCCAATGGCGTCAAAATTGGAGAAGAAAAGTGTGGATAGACCGAGGGAAACGATGATGACCAAGGAAGAAACAGGACTGAGGGTACGCCGGGCATACAAATAAGCAGGCCATAACGACAACACTAAGAAACTGACGTTCAGCGTTTTAAAGAGCTTAAGGTCCACCCCCCTAACAGCATAGAAAGGCGCGAGGATGAGCGGGACGCCTGAAGGATAAGCGTTGGCGCCAACCTCAGTTGTCGATTCTGGCTGAAACACATAACCGGTTTCGGCGTAAGGATGGCCCGTGACGATATTGCGGGCATGCATGACGTACATGGCCCAATCGGTGGAATCGGAATACACACCCGGCGTTAGTTCAGAGACAAAGAAAAACAGCAGACTGGCGAGAAAAATGGCGGCAATGGCGGCGACAACAAATCGTGTTCTCATTTATTCTTTGAATACCCAGGGCTGATTTCGGGGAACCGGCGCGGCGGGGTCGACCGCTAAACGCATACAGATATTTTGACCCTTACACGGCGCTTGATGTGAATGGTGAACACAGGGGGAACAGGGAATCCGCACGTAATGAATTTCGTCTAGATTGCGACTGTTTGGACGCGCTAACGTCGCCGGATCGGTCGGTCCCCAAAAAGAAATGGTCTTGCGACCCAACAGGCGACTGAAGTGCAGCAGCGCGGAATCAATACACAACACTTCATCCATAACAGCAACAATACGCACCGATTCATCCAGCTTCGTCTTGCCCGCGTGGTTGAGAACGCTAATACGGTTTCCGAAATGTTCAGTCAGCAGCGCCGACAATCGATCCAGTTCGGGACGGTCTGAGGGCGCGCCTAAGAGGTTCACTTCGGCATTGATCTCTGGATGAAGATTCGCCAGACGCTTTTCAAGAATGCCGATCCACTCTTCGCGGTGCAACATACGTTCCTGACTCAAGCCCGAACAGCACGGTGTAATGGCAACTCTGTACAAACCTTCACGGGCCGGTGGCAACTCACCCAATTTGCTACGAAACTCCCGTTCACATTCCAGACCATCGACCGGTGACGTTTCAAATATACCGGCCAGTTGATCGTAGAAGTTGAACACTCCGTTGGTCGGATTGAAAAAGAGGAGGTGGGTATTAAGGTGCCGACGCCAAAAGGATATGTCGGTAAAGAAGCCGATGCGATTGCGGGCCGCCGTAAGCAAAGCAAAGACGGTGGTAAGGCGGCTGTGAATTTCTAAGTCGATGATGGCGTCATGGCCGAACATTTTGCGGAACGTCTTCAGCGAATCCAGCGCGAGCGTAACCAACCCACGATCGTCACGAACGACGACGATCTCATCAAAAATCCCAAGCAGGCGGCCGAACGGTGCAATCGCGGGGCTGGTGATTAAAGTAAGTTTTTCGATATTAGGTAGTCGGCGCAGCGCCAGTAAGGCGGGATAAGCGATGACTAAACTACCGCCGCCCAGCAGTTTCAATATGGCGATTTCGCGACATTGCGAGAGCTCATGATTACGGCGCAGAATTTTGCCGAGCAGGATCGTCGGGATTCTGAGGATAAGGTGGAGAAACCCTCCGAAGTAATGATCAATGATTAGCTTGATTCTGAGATTCATCTCATATCGCCAGGTAGTTGTAGGTTGAGTTCGATAGACCGAGTCGACCCGAGGGGCGAGCTAGCTTCTCGCTGATTGGGGGCAAACAGCGCCACCCTTTGCGCAAGCGATCCTGTCAGCCCAATTATCACACGCTCTGAAATGCAGCCCATCATTCTGTTCTTCGGCGGGAAAGAACATCTTGTTCAGGGAAATTGCGGGCGAAAGCGACTTACTTTGAGCCTACCCTTGCCATTTGCGGATGGCTTAGGGTGTTGGCGTATTCGGTAACGCCTTTTAGCAATGCCTCGGCGATTTTCTCACGCTGGTCGTTGCGCTTCAGCTGCTTTTCATCATGCGGATTGGAAACGAAGCCGATCTCCGCCAGAATAGATGGCATGGAAGCGCCAATAAGCACGACAAAAGGCGCCTTGCGAACGCCCCGATCATGCGCATTGGAATTCATTTTGATTGAGTTCAGAGCCAGCGCGTCTTGCACCTTCTGCGCAAATTCCTTCGACTCTTCTAATTTGGTTTGCAGAACGGCTTTTTTCAGGAGATCGTTGAGATCGGAAATAGCGTTTTCGTCAGTGGCGTTTTCACGCATGGCCACATCGGTCGCTTTCTTGTCGCCGTGCAGATTGAAGTAGTAAGTCTCAACGCCTGTCGCGGATTGATCGGGAGAGGAATTGGCGTGGACCGAAATGAAGAGATCAGCCTTGGCGCGGTTAGCGATGGCCGTGCGCTCGCCCAGCGGGATGAAGGTATCGTCGGAGCGGGTGTAAACAACTTCGGCGCCCAACTGTTTGGTAATAAGCCGGCCGAGACGAAGGGCCACATCAAGAACAAGATCTTTTTCAAGCAAGCCGTTCGGGCCGATGGTGCCTGTGTCTTTGCCGCCATGGCCGGCGTCGATAACAACGCGGCCTAATTTCAAACCGAGCACGCGGACCAAAGATGGATCGGCCATACCGTCATTGGCGGGAGGTTGCGCAGGCACGATAGTGGTGACGCGCGCCGGAGGATTGGTGGTCGTCGTGGTGGTGACAATCACCGGTGAAGTCATGGGCGGCGGATCAACCGCGGGTTTTGCGGGCTTCTCCAGACTGCTAGGCTTTTCGAGACTACTGGCGATCACGGGACGAATCACGGGCGGAGGCAAGTCGCGATCCATCTCCAAGGTGGGTGCGGAGAGATTGACGCGCTGCGCTCCGGTCACGCTGTGGCTCAAGTTTTGAGTAATGATAGGCGGCGTGTCTTTAGGACGAATTTCAATGATGAGGCGATCGGGATTAACTAGCTGCGATGAAACGATATCGACGGAGGCCAATACATCTAAGACGATGCGCGTTGTTCCGGGAACGACTTCGGCCACGCGAATTTGTTTGAGCAGCTTATCGCCAACCGGAATGGTCTGCATGCCGTGACGGACGCTCGAAGGTGGCTTTAGGCCGTTGAGATCGAAAAAGATGCGGGGAGGATTGTTAACGGCGTCGGAAGTAAATTTGTATTCACCTTCCGTTTCAATAACGATGCGAGTGACGTCGCCAAAAGACCAGAAGCGGACCACTTCCACATGCGGCCCTGCTACCGCCTGCCCGCTGATAAGAGGGGAGACGAGGAGGCCAGTGGCCAGAATTGACAGAACAGCCGAGCGGGGGAGGAGCATAGCCGTGGAGCCTTGTTGGTCTAACCTGAACCGCCTAACTACAATCGCCTTTCCCACACACACTCATGCTCACCAGACGACTGGTGTTTCGCAAAGGTTGCAACACCACTATTATAGACGCAAATTAAAGTCTGATAAGGAGGCGTGCCGCACGAGAGCGCACGAGATTCTGAAGGGGCGACCTTTAGTGGTACTCTGCTGGCATGCAACGGGCGGCGGGTTTCGTGTTGGTCGGCGGCCGCAGTTCGCGCATGGGCGAAGACAAGGCACGCCTGAAAATTGGTTCACGTTTTCTAGTTGAGGTGGTGGCTGGCGAGGTGTTGCGGGCGGCGGGCAGTGTCACCTTAATAGGCAATCCGGAAGCTTTTGCCGATTTGCCGTTTGCCTGCTTACGCGACGAACGGCCGGGTTTGGGGCCACTGGCTGGCTTAGAGACGGCGCTCGCGATTCAGCGCGCCGAGTTCAATTTGGTGGCCGGCTGCGACATGCCTAATCTGAGATGCGAGGACTTGGCGCAGCTGTTGATGATGGCCGAAGAGACAAGGGCGCTTTGCACACTGGCCAGAGATGGAGACGGCCGCCGACATCCGTTATGTGCGGTTTATCGAAGCGGGGCCCTCTCCTTCGTGAGTGCGGCTTTAGATGGAGGCCGGCTGCGGCTGCAAGAGCTTGTGGAAGAATTAGAAGCAGTAGAAGTTCGAATCGACTCCGTGTTACACAATCTGAATACGCCGGAAGAGTGGGCCGCGTGGAAGGCAGCGCCGCCGGTTTAAAAGGACCTGAACGCAAACGATGGCGGCCAACGGCGCACTGACTCACTACATAGAATTCAAAAACGTCTCAAAGAAGTTCGACAGGCCTATTTTGAAGGATGTGAGCTTCTATGTGGATACGGGCAAAACACTGGCGATCATTGGCCGCAGCGGCGTAGGCAAATCGGTGAGTCTGGGCCACATCATGGGCTTTCTAAAGCCTGATTCGGGGCGCGTCTGGGTGGCGCATAGCGACATCACTGACATGCGCGAATCCGAACTCCGTAACATCCGCAAGAAGGTCACGATGGTGTTTCAATCGGGAGCCCTGTTCGACTCGCTGACAGTCGGCGAGAACGTTTTGTTTTCTTTGGAGCTGCGCGAAGATTACGATGAGCAGAATAAAGAAGATGTGGTGGACGGGCTGCTCACGATGGTGGATCTGCTGCATGTGAAGAATCTATTTCCTACCGATTTATCGACAGGTTATAAGCGGGCCGTGGCGATTGCGCGGGCGCTGGCGGCTCAGCCGGATTGTGTGCTTTATGACGAACCGACAACCATGGTCGATCCGATCATGTCGGACGACCTAGGGAATCTGATGCTGCGCCTGAAGAAGCAGTTGGGACTGACGTCGATTGTGGTGACGCATGATTTGGATTTGATGCGTAAGGTGGCCGATAGCGTGATGTTCCTCTACAAAGGAGAAGCCATTTATTTTGGGCCGGTGTCGGAGTTGGAAAAGTGCGAGCACCCGCACGTCAAACAATTTTTGGCGATGGATAGGGTGGAGATTGTCGGCAAGATTGAAGATGTGATGTAAAGGGCGCTACCCTTCCCTAAAGACGGATAAGCGGCACTGACTCAAAGTAAATGACTAAGCTCTTCCGGCTTGAGGCCGCAATCCGACAAAATTTTCCGCAGCAAGCCCAAGCCGAGCGTACGCGTGCGCAGGGGCACAACTGTAGCCCGACCGTCAGAATGCTGCAGAAAACAGTGGCTGCCCCGGGTGCGCTCCGCGACAAAACCAGCCCGTTCCGAAGCTCGCACCAGTTCCCTACCGGTGGGCCTCGGCAGCGTGCTCATGCTGCGATGGTTACTCGCTGGATGCCAACAAACTCTAGCTGAACCGGTTCTTGCGCCTCGGCCTCCAGGCAAAGTTCGATCGCTTCGCGGATCTCAATCATGAGTTCGTCAAGCGACGTTGCGTCAGTATGGCATCCCGGCAGTTGAGGTCCGACGCCACGTATACACCCTCTTCATCCCGTTCGATTACAACGTCAAATTGGCGTGACATCTAATTAGTCTAACGCTTACGAGCCGCAACTCTATTCCGAAAAACCTCCGAGCCCGATGCCTGGAGTCGGCCAGAACGGGCTAATTAATCGGCACCCTCAATCTTATTTAGCCGGATCAACGAGCGCTTGGTAGACAGTCGAATGGCTGCGGTATTCCAGGCTGTGGTTATCGTGGCCGCCCATCCGTTGAATCATAGAGACGAACACGATGTCGTTTGTGGGATCAACCCAGAACCAAGTCCCGGCCGCGCCATCCCAGAAGAAAGTGCCCTTACCATCGGGGAGAATCGCCGCGGCAGGATCATACACCACAGCGCAGTTAAACCCATAGCCAAAACCGGGACGCATAATGTGCTGGCCAATCCCAAATTCGCCCGTCAGCAGATTGGCGGGAAGGTGACTCGAGGTCATCACAGCTACCGTCGCGGGTGCGAGGATACGCTTGCCATCGAGTTCACCTTTATTAGCGAGCATCTGCGCGAAACGGTAGTAATCTTCAGCCGTGGTCACTAATCCGCCGCCACCAGAAGGCATAGTCGGTTCAGTAGCGTAATCATCGGGCGCTTGGCCAGCGGCGGCGGTGGGCGCGAACTGAGCTTCGGGCGTGGCTCGATAATTCGTTGCAAAACGCGCGCGCTTCTCTTGCGGCACGAAGAAGCCGGAGTCCTTCATATCGAGCGGTTTGAAGATATGTTCCTGCATGAATTGCGGCAGCGGTTGCCCAGTGAGTTTTTCAATAATCGCCCCTTGAATATCCATGGAGACGCTGTAAGTCCAACCTTTGCCGGGCTGATAGTTCAGCGGAATGGTGGCAAGCTTCTTCACCATTTCTGGCAGGTCATGTGACTGCATGACGTTTTGACTGTGATACAACGCATCGACCACCGAATGACCTGAGCCGTAGGAGAAGCCCGCTGAATGCGTCATGAGCTCTTGCATAGTCGGCGGATGATCGGGTTCGACTAGAATCATTTTCCCCTCGGCATCGACACCTTTGAACACCTTGAGGTTGGCAAAGTCGGGGAGGAAGCGAGAGATGGGGTCGGTGGGCAGCCACTTGCCTTGTTCGTAGAGGATCATCATGGCCACGGCCGTAACCGGCTTGGTCATTGAATAAGCGCGGAAAATGGTGTCTTTGGTCATGGGCGTGTTGTGCGCGACGTCTTTCTCACCATACGTGCGGTACTCAACGATCTTGCCGTGGCGCGCGAGGATGGTGACGGCGCCAGCCAGTTGTTTCTGATCGATTTCGGATTGAATGAGGGTGTGGAGGTGTTCGAGGCGGTCGGAGGAGAAGCCGACAGTTTCGGGTTTCGTCAGGCTGACGGTGTTCGTAGAGGCAGCCGTAGCGATGATGGTGAGAGCGAGAACCGAAAGCGACGGGGCGAGGCGCGGTTTGTACATAGTTTCGACGATGCTATCAAAGAACGCGCCAGATGCCGATCGCGCTAGCTGGGCTCAACGGGTTCAACCACGCTGGTATCACGCTCCCAGCCTTCGTTTTCAAGCTTGATGTGCTGGATGGCAATGGCATTAGCGGCGGAATCAAGTAGCGGCAGCGCTTGATATTCGGAGACCCAGCAGCGATAGACCTTGTAGGCCAAAACCAGTTGGCCGGCTTCGTTGTAGAACTCAATAATAATGTCCTTGCGGAAATCCTTGAGTCCCACCTCCGTGCCCAAGCCCGATCCTAAGCGCCAAACCAGGTTAGCCCAGTCTTCAAAGGCAGTATCTTGCGTGACTCCGCGCTCGAGAGTAATAGGTTCGAATTTGGTTTGACCGGGCGATTTATGCAGCGCGCTTGGATCGCCGCCTTGGCGTTGTTCCACCACCTCCGAAGTTCGCAGCAACGGGCTGATGCGACTGACGCCAGCGACGTACCGACCGTCCCACTTCACTCGAAATTTGAAATTTTTGTAGGGATCAAGACGAGACGGATTAACAGGGAATTCGGCCATGGCCACAAGAGTACCAGAAGGATCTCCTCCCCCGTTCTAGCGTAAAACGACATACAATACAAGGACATATGACGTTGCCTTTGATTGTCCTCGGAGCGCTCTTACAAGGCGCAGTGGGTTACTCTGGCGCCAGCGTGCAGAACACGCCGCAGATGAAAACGCCTACCAGCACGACGCCAGAAAAAGACAAGTGTACAGTTTCGGGCGTAGTCACCAGCCTGCAGACCGGCGAGCCGCTGAAGAAAGCTACACTCCACTTGACGCTGCGCAATACCTCAAGAAATACCAGCGGCGTTTTCGAACAGACGGGATACAGCGGCACTTCGGGGCCCGAGGGTAGCTTTAAGTTCGAGAGTGTAGAGCCGGGCGAATATGCCTTAAGTGGCGAGAAGCCGGGTTACATACGGACAAGCTATGGCAGTAAGAACGGCATGACTGGCGGGACGATGATCAACCTCTCAACTGGCCAGCAACTTACTGACGTGAAGATGCAGTTAGTGGCGCAAGCGACCATTACAGGCCGAGTATTGGACGACGATGGCGATCCCGTGTCTGGCGTAATGGTGCAGGCGCTTGGCCGAATGTTCGTGCAAGGGGGAAAAGCCCGCTACTTCCCACGCGGGTCAGGTAACACGGATGATACCGGCAGTTATCGAATACACAATTTGACCCCCGGGAAATATTACATACTGGCGCAGAGTAATCGCAATCAGATGATGGGCCTGCGGGAAAGGCCGGCGGAACCCGGCAAACCCGTCATGCAACCTGTGCGCACGTTCTATCCCAGTTCATTAGACCGCACGGGTGCCAGCGCGCTCGATCTGAAAGCCGGGCAAGAGATGCCGGGCGTGGATATTCGGCAGCGCTCACTTGAAACCTTTCATATACGCGGGAAAGTGGCGGGTGATCTGCCTGAGACCGAGGGCAGAATGAACATGCTGACGATCATGCCTAACGATTCGGGCGAAGTCGGCATGATGTACAACAATATGACGATGATCGCTAAAGACCATACTTTCGATATAGCGAATGTCGCGCCGGGCACATACATAATCACGATGCCGAACTTCAATGGCGGTAAGCAGACGGCCCGCCAATCAGTGGAGGTCAGCTCTGGCGACGTGAACGATGTTGTGATAACGCCCCAACAGGCGTTTGTCATTCATGGAGCCGTAGAGTTGCAGGGTAAGTTATCAGGAAACGCCAAGGATAAGGCACTGGAAAGTATCTACGTGACCTTGCAGCCCGACGACGTCAACATGATGATGGGCGCAACGCAGGCAACCACTAAGGCGGATGGCAGTTTCACCTTGGAAACTGTGGTGCCGAGCAAATACCGAGTGAACGTTTACAACGAGCCCGACGGTGCGTATGTAAAATCGATTCGTTTTGGGAGTCAGGAGACGCTAGGGAAAACGCTGGACCTCTCGCAGGCGGGCGGCGGCGAATTGCACGTGATCTTAGGCGCGGGTGCCGCGGAAGTAACTGGGACGGTGATGAAGCAGCAGGATAGTTCGGCGACCTCTTCAAGCAATTCGGCATCAGTGCCCGTGAGCGGTGCCTCGGTCATTCTAATTCCTGAAGATTTAACACGCAACGGCGGAAGCGTGCATAGAGCGGGCACGAATCAGAATGGCGGCTTCGATGAGAAAGGACTTACACCCGGTGTTTACTACGCCCTGGCGTTTGAGGCGGATGAGTATCGAAGCTTTGACGATCCGGCCATCTTGAAGCAGTTGGTGGACAAGGGCACCAGAGTTGAGGTCAAAGAGAACGATAAGCAGCAGCTGCAAGTGACATTGACGCCTGCAGAAGAGATACAGGCGGCACTAGCAGCGTCGGGCGTGGACAACTAACGACGCCAAGTCAGCAATAGCGCAAAAAGAACAATCCACACAAAGCCGAGATAGTGCCAAAAGATCGTAAGCGCATTCGTATAGGCGCGCGTCGTCATCTGATAACGCGGGCCGCTGACCACTTCTCGTGCGCGGTACAACAGATACCCCAGAGCGCCCAAGCCAGCCAGAATGTGGACAGCGTGCATGCCACTGAAAATGAGAATGAACCAGTGGTGTTTGTCGTTGGTCAGAGCCACATTGGAGCGCATAACTTGCAACCAGGCGGCGCCTTGTCCCAGCAAGAACAGCACACCTAGCGCGGTTGTCCACTGAACGTCGCGGAAGTACACGGGTTGATTGCCGGTTTTCATGGACGTGCGTGCACGTTCCAACATCACACTGCTACCAATTAAGATCGCCGTGGTGAGCCACAGAAGCGAAGGAATTTGCAGGTGGTTCCAAAGGTAGTCGTTTTGCGATCGCCACCAGAAAGCGAAGATGAGAGCGCCGAAAGTGGCGGTGACGATAACAAGAATAACGATAACGGTGATGATGTAAAGGGAATTGAGTTCACGCTCGCGCGCGACTATTTCAGGAGCGGTAGTCACTGCTTCCATTTTCGCTCAACCCCGCGACATTCACGCCAGCCTCGTCTTTCGTCGAAGCGTACACTGAAACAATATGCGAAATCGGCTGCTTTGTTTCGTCTGTTCACTGTTCATCGCCGGCTTGGCACAGGCCGACGACCGTTTAAATGGAGCCACCCGTCAACCCGGCGCGACGCATGGCTGGATTCAGGTTCACCTGCAAGGCGATGCGGCCACGCGCGGATATCAGCACGGATACTTGCTGAGCGCCGAGATCGAGGATGCCAAGAAGGCTGTCGAACTTAGCGTCACCCATGAAGTCAATCACGATTGGAAGGAACTGCGCGCACTGGCGGAAAAGATGTCTTGGGCGCATATTCCGACTGAGTACCAACAGGAATTGCAAGGCATCGCCGATGGCCTGAAAGCAAGGGGCTCAAAGCTCGACGTTCTCGATCTAGTGGCGATGAACGAGTGGATGGAGTTTCCTTATTACTACGACGAGATAAAGAAGCGCAGTGGTACGCCGCTCACCAGCAGCGTAGGAGAGCATTGCAGCGCCTTTGTGGCCACCGGCAAATACACCAAAGACGGCCGCATCGTAATTGGCCACAACAACTGGACCGACTATTTAACCGGCACGCGCTGGAAAGTCGTTTTCGATATCGCGCCCTCTACGGGTCATCACTTCATCATGGACGGCGTACCCGGCCTCATCCACAGCGCTGATGATTTCGGTATCAACGACGCGGGCATCATGATTACCGAAACCACCATTTCCGATTTTCATGGCTTTGATGAGAACGGCATTCCTGAATTCGTGAGAGCCCGCAAGGCCATGCAGTATTCCGAATCGATCGATGATTTCGCCCGCATCATGGAAGATGGCAATAACGGCGGCTATGCCAATGCATGGCTGGTGGGAGACCGAAAAAACAACGAAATTGCGCGCCTGGAACTCGGACTCAAGAACGTGATTCTGGAGCGCACCAAAGACGGCTACTACGTGGGGTCAAACTTCCCGGTGAACGACAAACTCGCGCGCGAAGAAACCACCTTTCCGATGAACGATGCAAACGCCCCGAACCAATGCCGCCACCGCCGCTGGGATCAGCTCATGGAAGAGTACAAAGGGAAGATCGACGTGGCTGCCGGCAAGAAGTTTGAGACAGACCACTACGACGTGATCACGAAAGAGCTTGACCCGAACGAGCGAACGTTGTGCGGCCACATTGATAAATCGAGCCGCGGGTTGCCGGGATGGCAAGGCCCGTTTGGCGCGGCGGGCGCGGCGGAGGCGAAGGTGGCGGATAGTGCGATGGCGGAGAAATTATCGTTTGTAGCGGGCGCGGGCCATCCTTGCGGCGTAGTGTTTGATGCCAAGAAGCATTTGAAGGAGCATCCCGACCAAGCTTGGCAAGCGCCTTTGTTGGAAGATCTCACGGCCAGTGGATGGGCCGTGGTGACGGCGACCAAATAACAGGCCGCCATCCCCAAGCCATTCTAGAAGTAGAGATACTTGCGCCACTTCGGATCTTGCGATCCGAACGAACGCATAAGATGCCGAGTAGTGTGAAGAGTCATGGGGCGTGGGACTTTCAACAGACCCATGCCCGACTCTTCAGGAGTACGGTCGGCTTTCCTGCGATTGCAGGGAGCGCAACTCGCCACCAGATTCTCCCATGAGTCACGGCCTCCGCGAGATTTTGGGAGGACGTGATCGAGAGTCAATTTGGCGGAAGGGAAAATCTCTGCACAATACTGACAAGTGTATTGGTCGCGCGTGAAGATGCTGCGGCGCGTAGCTTCGTGGCGGCATTGCGGCACCTTGCGGTAACGGTTAAGCCGGATCACCGAAGGCAAATACAGATCGCGCCAGATGAGACGATCGTGACTCTCTTCCGTGCGCGCGACGCCTTTGACCAAGAGTGTCAAAGCCCGGCGGGCGGCGCAGATGGAAACCGGTTCGTAGCTTGCGTTCAAAACCAGTACTGGTGAGTTGATCGTCATAAGTCATTCCAAGAAATTACTGCAAGGAGCGCCTACGCAGGAGCATGGGCAGATAGTACCATGCCAGCGCCAGAGCGCCTAATGCGAAAAAGAGAGCCGCGTACGGCCTCCAACTGTCGGCGAAGAAAAATTCACCCGTCATCCATGTAGCGTTGGCCGCAATCCAGCAACAGACAGCCACGTTATGGCTCAGCTCTGCTTTGTCATGGCGGTTGCGCCGCGCAATGTCGATGGCCACTGCGAGAGTCGGAAGGATCATAGCCATTCCGAGCCAGCGCCAGCTGCACACCCAACAAGAATCTTTAAAGATCCAGAGAACGATATGAGCGTTCTCATAATCACGCACGGTTTTGAACAGGTTCAATTTCTATACAGCCTCCTTTAGATTTAGAAAACTTTGGCTCGAGGGGCAGGAATCGAACCTGCGCTAGGCGCATTAACAGTGCGCTGCCTTACCACTTGGCTACCCTCGAAAACTTGTTTACAAAAAAGCGAAAAGCCCCGAATCCTATGAAGGACCGGGGCTTGGTTTAAAAAGGTTAAGTGCTCTTTATCCGTTAGTTCCGATCCCAAACACGAACGTGCTCGGTGCCAACAAGCAATTGGTATTACCGTTTTCGCAAATGGCGACGAGATGTGTGGAGAGGAACATATGAACTCAAAAAGATGGTAGCTCAGCGTGGAAGGAAATGCAAGAGGGATGCTAGGCAAACTAGGCAAAGCACGGGAAGGACGGGTTAGAACCGAGCTAGCGGTAAAACGCTACGATGAAAGGAGGGTGATCACAATGACTGCAACTCTAGATTGGTCTCAATGTCCTGCCGTGGAGAGCATCCCCGGCAAAGTCAGCGGCGCATGGGTGTTCAAAGATACCCGGATGCCGGTGGCCACCGTCTTCGAGAATTTGGAAGCTGGCTTGACCGTGGAAGAAGTCATGGAAGAATTCGCCGTCACACGCGAACAAATCAACGCAGTCCTGCATTTCGCCGCACAGAGCTTGGGAAACCCCATCCTGCCCCCGGTGTGTGCAGTGCCCGCCGATGCTCATTCTTTTTGATCACGGCACACCCCGCAGCATCGCTCGCTTGCTTCAGGGCCACACCGTGGTAGAAGAGGTTGAGACAGATTAAGCAACGGCGCGTTACTGAAGGCCGCGGAAGAAGCGGGGTTTGATCTCTTGCTATCGACCGACAAAAATATCCAGTACCAACAAAACCTCACAGACCGCCGCATAGCCATCGTGATACTTGGTAACCCGCAACGGCCAGCGGTTCACCGTTACATTGACAGAGTGATTGCAGCAGTGAACGCAGCCACTCCCGGCAGTTTTGCCGAGGTGGACATTCCTTACGACAAAAAAGGGTAACGGGTAGCGCCAACGGGAAACCGCGCATCCCTTACCGAATGCTAGCGCTTGGAAAACGCGGCGGATGGAATTTGTTGCGAGCTTGCATCGCTTTCTCTTAGACCCATGCGTTCAATCAGACCGTTCGCGATGGTATCGGTCTTCGAGCAACCCGGCGGGCACCGACCCCGGCCTCGAAATGGCCGCCTAACCGCCTCCAAGTTGAACTGTTCGTCAACATACACGCCTGAAGTGTGTACTCAGAGTCGAAATTTTTTGCTGAGTAGGCAAGCAGTGAGAATTGCCATGAGCGGTATTTCCAGCCACGCACTGCGCTTTGGTTCAGAAGTCATAGCGCTGTCCAGCAAACAGAGAGTGGCGCGCTTATCCAGAAACGGAATAGCACCCAGCGTTGAACCGCGCAGGGTATCTTGCATGAGTTCATTAAGCGGGCCAGCAGTCAGAAGAAAAGGAGGTGCGTGCAGAGCGCGTTTACGTCGACCGCAGAGAGCGGCAGGCACAATACCGCGCATGGCTTTGCGCACGATGAACTTTTCGGCGCCGCCGCGAATTTTTTGAGACTTTGGGAGATGGCGGCTAAATTCAACGACGTGATGATCAAGGAAGGGGAGGCGGGCTTCGATGGAGTTCGCCATGTCGAGACGATCTCCCACCACGGTGAGAACATGGCCGGGGAGCACTGACTTATTGAAGAGATAGAGGCTCTGATCCACTCTCGAACGGTTATGGAGTTGCCGAGGAATGTCGAGAGAATCGAGGAACTGGTTCCTGATCAGCTCTCGCTGAAATGTGAGAGGAAGAACGTCCTTTAGGGCATCAAGGACGCGGTCCTGCGCTTCGTGCCACGCAGGTAGATAGCCGAGGCGATCGAAGAAAGCACCCGCACTGGGTTGAGCGGGAGACTCTTCGCGAATCGAATCGCAAACGAAAGCCGGATAGCCGGCGAACACTTCATCAGCGCCGTCTCCGGTGAGCACTACTGGGAAACCTGCCTCGTGCGCAGCGCGGCTCAACATGAATTTCGAAACGCAGTGTGAGTGAGTAAAAAGTGTTTCAGCGTGCCAGACGGCGTCGGGCAGATACCTGGCAAGGTCGGCCTGGGTCACTGGCACGAAATGCAGACGCGCGTTGCAATGCGTGGCCGTCTCCGCAGCGAACGAAGATTCGTCGTAGGCAGGATCAGAAAAACTTAAGCAGAAGGCATTTACCGGCGTAGAAGTATGACGGCTCATCAAGCCCAGAACGCTGCCCGAATCAATCCCGCCGCTCAGGTAGCAGGCAACAGGGACGTCTGAACGCATCCGGGTCTGAACGGCGGAGCTAAGAAGTTCAGCGAGTTGTGCAGCGTAGTCGTCGTCCGAAACATGAACGGAGGTCTCGGATTCGCCAGGAAAATCAAAATCCCAATAGCAGTGTTGGGTGAGGTGACCGTCACGCGCAAGGAGATAGTGGGCGGGCGGAAGCTCAGACACACCGCGAAACACTGTGCGGCCGTCTACAGGCGAGTGAAGCACGAGCTTCTCGAAGAAGCCTTGCTCGTCCCAAGCTGGCGCGATACCCAAAGCGTGAAGGGCTTTGATTTCGGAGGCAAAGTAAATGCTTTCGGCAGTGCTAGAAAAGAACAAGGGCTTTATGCCGAAACGATCGCGCGCGGCAAAGAGCGTATGGGTTCGTTCATCCCAGAGTACAAACGCAAACTCGCCGCAGAGATGATGAAGGCACTCGACGCCGAAGTCTTCATAGAGATGCAGGAGGATTTCGCTGTCAGACTTGGTTTTGAAACGATGGCCGCAAGCTTCGAGACTGTGGCGAATTCGTTCGAAGCCGTAAAATTCGCCGTTGACGATGATGTGGATTTGGTCTGATTCGTTGGAGATGGGCTGGGCGCCAGAAGGAAGATCGATGATGCTTAGTCGGGCATGACCAAGGGTCGCGTGGCCGCCGGGAGAGCACCACAAACCAGTGCCGTCAGGTCCTCGGTGACGCAGGGCGGAAAGCGCGCGCTGGACTTGATCGGTAGAAGCGTTGCCGGTCCAATCCAGGGCCGCTACGATGCCGCACATACCAGGTATTCCAAAGGGATAGGTGAGCGGTCGGCGAGAAAGCTCTCAGTTTGGCCCCGGCGACTCCGATTTGTCCTAAAGAGAACTGCTCAGAACGGAGACACTTCCTTTACGGGACATATCTATGCTGTTTCGTGCGCTGGTGGTTTCGCTTTTATTCTCTTCTCCCTTACTTTGCCAGACGACAACGCCCGGCCAGAAAGAACTGACGCAAGCCTATGACGCGTTGCAGAAGAAAGATTATGATTTGGCGATTGAGTGTTTTCGACAAGGTCTTCAACTGCAGCCTGCCAATGCCAGTGTCCATAAGGATCTGGCCTATACGCTGCTGAAGGCGGGAGAAAATGCAGCGGCGCGGGATGAATTTGCAGCGGCCCTGCGGTTGAATCCGCAAGATGAAACCGCAGCTCTGGAATTTGCCTTTCTAGCCTTTGAAACGAAGCAGCCCATTGAGGCGCGGCGCATGTTTGACAAACTCCGCAAGAGCGAGACAGCGGGGACTCGGCAGACAGCGGAGCAGGCGTTTCAGAATATCGACAAACCGTTAGCAGGCGGAATTGCGCGCTGGTCACAAGCGATTGCGCGATCGAGCAAGCCGAACGATCTGACGATGTTCAGCGCGCATTGGGAATTGGCGCAGACGGCAGAGCTGCGAGATGAACTGACACTGGCGGCTCACGAGTATGAAATTTGTCGCGAATTGAAGCCGCAGATGACGGAGCTGTTGCTGCATCTGGCGAGGGTATGGAAGCAGCTTCAGCGGGGTGAGGATTCACAAGCCGCGTTGTTGGCGGCATCGCGGTCGAGTGATTCGCGGACGGCGGAACAGGCGTTGGAGTTGTATGGCACGCGCTATCCCTATCCTTACGAATTTTTGAGCGCGCTCAAGCTGGATTCGCACAACGCGAATTTGCGGCGCGAATTGGCCTATCTTTACCTCGCGATGGGCGATAAAACGAAGGCGATTGAGCAGTTCGAAACCATCTTGAGCATGTATCCAAAAGACTGGCCGGCGCGCGAGCAGTTGAACGCTTTGCAGGGGTTTAAGACGAGGCCGGAAGACATTCCGCATACGGGCCCGGCACCGAGCGCTTCGACTGTCGATCCGAAAGCAATGGGGCTGAAAAGCTTGTCGGCGGGTTATAACAACGATGCGGTTAAGTATCTGCTGCAGGCGCTGGAACTGGATCCGAAAGACACGGAAGTGATGCTCAAGTTGGGATGGGCGTATAACGCAGCCAAGCGCGATGACGAAGCGAAGGTTTGGTTTGATAAGGCGCGGCATGCGGAAGATCCGCAAGTTGCGCGCGAGGCGACCAAGGCGTTCCATACCCTGAATGGCGACGTAATGCCGCAAACGACAGTCTGGGCACTACCGATGTATTCGACGCGCTGGCACGATCTGTTTGCTTATAGCCAGATCAAGCATACGATTCCGATTCCGGGTTTGGGGCGCGTGAATAAGCTGGTTTCGTTTTATGTTTCAGCGCGTTTTACGGGCGATGTGAAGAGCGGGTTGATTGGACAGAATGTGCAGTTCCCGCAATATCTGTCTGAGAGTGCGGTGATTGTGGGCGTCGGCGCGTCTTCGAAAACGTGGCACCGGTTGACGGGTTGGGTGGAGGCGGGCGAATCGATCAAGTACATCGACCTGAAGAACGTCGGTTCGGCGATGCCCGATTATCGCGGCGGCCTGAACTATGCGAAAGGGTTTGGAAGTTTGGCGGGAAGCAGCAAAGCGGGCTTTTATTACGAGACGACAGAAGATGCGATTTATGTGAGCCGGTTTGGGAAAGATTGGCTTTTCTATTCGCAGAACCGGGCGGGGCGGACGGTGCCGCTAGGTGAAGGGAACACGTTTCAGCTGTTAGTGAACGCCAATGTGGTGGAAGATGCGCAGCGTCAGTATTGGGCGAACACTGTAGAGTTCGGACCCGGGATACGTTTTCGGCCGAGCTGGCTGCCGAAGAATGTTTACTTCTCTGGCGACTTTATGCGCGGCGTTTATTTGAGCACGCAGCGGCCGCAGTATACCGATGTGCGAGTTGGATTTTGGTACGCGAAGACAACGAAATGAAATACATACTTACTTCCCTGCTCTGTTGTGTTTTGCCGGCGAGTGCGGCGACCTTTCAGGTTGATGGTGCGAATCCGGCAGCTTGGACGAAGATTCTGGGATCGGTCGGCATCGAGCGTGCGAGTGCCAACCCGGACATTGTGGTGGCCGGTGCGAGCTCGAACGCTCCCGCAACAGCAGGACGCATTTTAATCCTGGAAGGCGATAGCCCGGCGGCGCGCAGTTTGGGAATTGTGCCGGAGAAGGAACGTGTGACGGTTCGGCAGATTGTAGATACGCATGGGCCGCAGATGCAGATCATCTGGCGGCAGGCGGCGGAGATCGTGAAGGTGCAGTTGCCGGACGGGTTTACGGTGTTTGCCACCGAGCGCTGGAAAGGCGCGCCAGTGTTGGCAGGCAAGCGAACCGTAAATGGTGGAGCAGTTTTATGGATGGCTACCGAGCCGGGTCTGAGTGGAATGGAACGGTATCCCTATTTGATACAAGCGTTGGTAGATTTGGGTTTAGATCTGCCGCTGCATGCGACGAACTTGTGGGCGTTTTTCGATTCGTCGTATCGCATTCGGGCAGATGTGGATTATCTGGCAAAGCGTTGGCGTGAAGCGGGAGTGGGCGTGCTGCATGTGGCCGCATGGCACACTATGGAACCGGATGCGGGACAAGATGCCTATATGGCGCGCTTGATTGAGGCTTGCCATAAGAACGCGATTTTGGTTTATGCGTGGCTGGAGCTTCCGCATGTCAGCGAAAGGTTTTGGGCCGATCATCCGGAGTGGCGCGAGAAGACGGCGGCGGGGCAGGATGCGCAACTGGATTGGCGCAAGCTGATGAACTTGCAGAACAAAGATTGCAGCACTGCGGTTTCGCAGCGGATTGCGGCATTGTTAAAACGCTTTGATTGGGATGGCGTGAACTTGGCCGAGTTGTATTTTGAATCGCTCGAAGGCGCGAGCAATCCGGCGCGGTTTACGCCGATGAGTGACGATGTGCGGGCGGATTACAAGAAGCAGAGCGGGATCGATCCGAAGACGCTGCTGGAGCCGGGCGCTAAGGCTGCGGATTTGCGGAAGTTTTTGGATTATCGGGCTGGACTCGCGTCAGCTTTGCAGGCGAAGTGGCTTGATGAGATTGAGAAGACGCGAACACAGAAGCCTTATTTGGATATCGTGTTGACGCATATTGACGATCGGTTTGAGCCGGGGATTCGCGATGCGCTGGGTGCGGATGTCGCTCGGAGTTTGCCGCTGATTCAGGCAAGGAAAAGCACGCTGCTGGTGGAAGATCCGGCGACTCTTTGGGATTTAGGCGCGGAGCGGTATTCGAAATTGGCAGAGCAGTATCACGCGTTGACACCCGACCGGGCCCATTTGGCGGTGGATATTAACGTAGTCGAGCGGTATCAGGATGTGTATCCGACGAAGAAGCAAACCGGGGTGGAGTTGCTGGAGTTGGTGCATGCGGCGGCTATTTCGTTTTCGCGGGTGGCACTTTATTTCGAGAATTCGTTAGAGAAGCAGGATTTGCGGCTGTTGCCAGCAGCGGCTAACACGGCGACAGAACGAGTGGACGAAGCGGGTGTCTTGACTTTGGATGCAAAACAAACGACACGAGTAGACTGGCAAGGCGCGGTCGAAATGGACGGGAAGTTATGGCCGGTGCAGAACGCGCGGACGGTGTTGGCGCCAAGTGGCAAACATCGATTTGAGGCAAGCGCGGTACAGCCCGGCGTGGCGATCACGGATTTCAACGGAGAGATCCGGTCGGCAGTAGGAACCGCGGACCAAGCGGATGTGGCGTACTCAAGTAAGAGCAGAGCGGTGGCGGTGTTGGGCACTGCGGTTTCAAGGGTAGATGTGGATGGCGTTCACTTTGCAGGAGCTACCGTAGGTTCGGTGGTCTTGCCCGCTGGCGAGCATCGCGTGGTGTTCTATCGATAAATTGCGGCCGTAGTCGTCAGATGGCCGCCATGGGCGGTGAAGTCGGCGATGAGAGCGCGTTCGGCGGCGGAGTCTAAAGTTTGGATCGCGTCGGTGACGAGTTCCACTCGTGCGCCGGTTTCAAGAAGACCGAATGCCGCGCACTTCACGCAATACTCAGATACAACACCGTAGACAACGTAGCGATCCGCTGCTAGCTCTGTAAGAAGCGGCCGCAAAAGCGGGTTTGTAAAGCAGTCAAGCATTTGCTTTTCGACGATGATTTGCGGGCTGACGGTAAGCGTGGAGTCAAGGACTTGTTGCTTCGGCAGCAAGGTCCCAGCGCACTTTTGCTGGCCCACGGTTCCGGCGACGCAATGCGGCTTCCAGATTTTGAATTCGGGATCGTCTTCGGTGTGAGCGTCGGCAGTGGAGATGATTGGGTGCGCGTGTGCCGCGGCGAAACGCGTGAGCTTGCCTAGATTTTCGACTATGTTTTCAGCACCAGGCACGTATAACGCACCGGCTGGGAAAACAAAATCGAGCTGCGTATCGACGTCGAAAAAAATTGTTTTCATGGCCGCGCGGCGGGCTGCATTTCATCGCGCAGACTTTGCGCCATAGTGAGGAGATTTGGTGAAATCTCAACAATGTATGGATCGACCTTGCCGAGCTGGCGTATGCGCTCGGGCAACTTGGCAATCATGGCTTGGGAACGTTGCTGAATAGCCGGTAAGGCCGGCATCGCTTCCACTAATTCACCAGAAGCGAGAATCGGACGCAGCAGCGGTTCTCCGTTAAACTTGTCGCTGCATTCGCCATAGTGGGCCACCACGTCACGATCGGGATAGCGGTAGATCTGTTTGGCGCCTGGAAGCGTACTCTTGTCGGCACTGAATTTGGCGGTGTAGAAAACTTCGTCACCGCGCTTGAGCTCAACCATTTTGTAGACGGCCGAGAGAGCAGGGGCATCGGCGGAAGTGGCGAGTTGCGTGCCAACACCGTAGGCATCCAGCGGAACACCAGCTTTTACAAATTCGGCGATACGGTATTCATCGAGATCGTTGGTGGCGAAAATCTTGGCGTGCTGCAAACCGGCGTCGTCTAGAATTTTACGCACTTGCTTCGCAAGTTCGCCCAGGTTGCCGCTATCAAGCCGGACACCCCAAATGGGCTGGCCCAGTTGAGCAGCGAGGTGTGCACCGGCAATGGTGTCATAGGTGTCGATCAGGAACACAGTGGATTCGCCGAGCAGCTTTTGGAGCGCGCGGAAACTGCGCTCTTCGTCGCCGAAGGCCATAGTCCAGGAATGCGCGGCTGTGCCGAAAACGGGAACGCCGTACAGAAAGCCAGCTTCGGCGTTGCTGGAACCAGCGCAACCGCCGATAAACGCGGCGCGTCCAGCTAGAATGCCAGCACCGGGAGAGTGGGCGCGGCGGCTACCGAATTCGACGATAGTCCTTCCCTCCGCGGCCAGCGTGCAGCGAGCGGCTTTAGAGGCGACCATGGTCTGGAAGATAAAGGTGGAGAGAAGATAGGTTTCGACCAACTGAGCTTCGATCAAAGGGGCGCGAACAATGGCGATGGGTTCGTTGGCGAAAACAGGAGTTCCTTCGGGCAAGGCAAAGAGATCGCCGGTGAAGCGAAGCTTCGCGAGAAAGTCGAAAAATTCGGGTGGTGTGTATTTGAATTGCGCGAGGGAGCGCAGATAATCGAGTTCATCTTTGCGGAACTTAAGATCGCGCAGATATTCGACGGCTTGGGCGAGGCCCGCTGCTACTAAGAAATTGCGAGGCTCGGGAAGGCGGCGAACGGAGAGCTCGAAGGTGGCAATTTCCTGGGTCTTCCGTTCGGCGAAATATCCCGCCGCCATGGTGAGCTGATAGAGATCGGTATTGAGTGCGGACATTCTGGCGGCGTTTCTTGGTTGGGTCGGGGCTGGCTTACTTTTTGGCCGCCGGCTTCACTTTGCTACTCGCTTCCAGGATATCGTTAACGGCCTTGGCGTCTACGCGGTACAGACTGGGTTCAACGCCGCGGCGGCTCAGATAGCCATCGGGGGTCTTAGAAAACTCGACTTTTTCAGTTCGCTTGCCGTCGTTGGAAACAACGGCGATGAAGGCGTTAGATGTAGTGAAGCCTTCTGTGGCGAACGAGGTGGCCGTGAGTTCGCGGAGTTGATCGATCAGCGCTTGCACAGCTGCGGAATCCATGGTTTTGCCGTCGAGCTTCCAATCGGATCCACTCTTGATGAAGGCCTTACCTTGGATTTCGATGCGATTGGGATCGGTGAAGCCGAAGTCGAAGATCTTCTTGTTGCGGAAATCATCCAGCGGCTTTTCGAGCTGTTTCCCCAAATCGACGGAGAGTTTGTAAGCCCCATCTACGATGCTGCTTTTACCGAAATAGTCTTCGCCTTCTTTGCGCACTTCGAACGTTTGTGTGCTGGCAGAGTCAGTCAGCTTGACCGTGGCGACAGGCTTGCCGGAAGCAAAACTGTGCTGGGCTTTTTCGCTCTCGGCGGCACTAGCGCTGAGATCCATTTTGGCGTCACTGAGCTTGCGGAGGAGTTCCTCCACCTGGAAGTTGTCGGCGCGGTATGGCTGCGGCTGGACAATGGCCCACTCGCTCTGTGAATTTTTGCCGAACTCGATGTCAGACTTGCCGGCGAGCAGGTTAATGCGGGTGAGTTGGCCCTGGTCAAAGGTCAAAAGCCGTTTGTCGCGCAAATCGTTCAAGCTTTTATCGAAGGAGGTTTTGAGCGAACTGGCTGCGGCGTAAACCTTGGGGTTGCCGCTGACGCGAACGTAGACCAAGGATGCGCCGGGCACGTCGTCACCGAACCACAGCTGATCGGAGCGGCCGCCCTTTTCATGGAGCGAGACGCTGACCGTGGGATTCGTAAGACCGTACTTGGTGACGTCGCCAGGCTTCGGATCCACGACGCTATCGGCATTGACCGGAGAGAGAGTGGATGTGATGCTAGCGACGGCGTCCTGATCGGCCGGATATGGAACGGGAGCCGTAATGCTCCACTTCCCGGCTTTCCGCTCGAGCGAGACCTGGGAACCGTCTTTCTTGTGGATATCGATGCGATCGAGTGCAACGTCGGAGACATTCAGCAGGACCTGTGTTTCCGCTTCGTCCTTGCTTTTTTCTTTGCCCCAATCTGGATGCTTGTTGCTCCACCACAAAAGGCCGCTGAGCGCGGCTAAGACGATAGCCGCGATGAGTAACTTTTTTGTGCTCATACTATCTGCGCTTCATAAACACGGCGATGCCAGCCACGATGATGACGAACGGAAGGCCGAAAAGATCGGAGATCTGCAAGGGCAGAAGAGCCTTTGGTTCCAGCTTGCGGTCTTCGGGTTCTTTCGGACGAATCGAAATCAAGTCTTCGTCAGAGGAAAGCCAGTTGACGGCGTTGAGCGCTAGATCGCGATTGAGCGCCGTGCTGATGGTCCCGTTAGTCAGAAAGCCAGACGAACCGATCACAACGAAACG
>Ga0302319_10003219_pt1 | contig 34451 bp, 23 predicted proteins | sample Bog_T0_2_FD_203319 | JGI IMG/M metagenome (GOLD analysis project Ga0302319, IMG submission 203319) | Peat permafrost microbial communities from Stordalen Mire near Abisko, Sweden - Bog_T0_2 | ecosystem: Environmental > Terrestrial > Soil > Wetlands > Peat | place: Sweden: Abisko, Stordalen Mire...
CCCAGGAGTGGAAGTTACCGTTATGATGCCAATCGCCGAGGCGTTCCCGCCCGGTCCCGTTGCTGTTGCGGTGTAAGTTGTCGTCGATGCCGGGCTGACTGCCTGCGTTCCGCCACTCGGCTGCAAGGTGTAGGCACTGGCATCGCTTCCGCTCACAGTAACCTGTGAGGCATTCACCGCGGCCACTGTCAGTGTGGCCGAGCTTCCTGGGGATATAGAACTCGGTTTGGCAATAATGGTGATGGTCGGCGGTGGATTGGAAGTTACCGTTACGATTGTACTGGCTGTCGCCTTTCCTCCGGCACCAGCCGCGGTTGCGGTATATGTGGTTGTAGTGGTGGGGCTGACTGCTTGTGTTCCGCCGTTTACCTGCAGCGCATAGGTACTACCGTCGGTCCCAGTTACTGACACTTGCGTGGCGTTTTCCACAGTGACAGTCAATGTCGACGAACTTCCAGGAGCGATTGAAGCGGGGTTTGCCGTAATCACGGCTGTCGGCGATGCAGGGGACGCATTGTACTGGGCATTACCGCCGCAGCCGGCGAGCAACAAGAGCAGCATAGAGCAGGGAATCACCATGAAATGAAGTCTGCTTAATGACCGGCGATTGGGCAAAGTTGTCACGGTGTCCCCATTTCTATCCCTTGCGGGAGCATGCAGGCCCAGTGTGCGCTCCTGACCAATAAGCGACCACGAGGCGGTTATGGTTCATGAGTTCACTCCACGATCCAGAGCTTCAGCGAGCGTTCTCTGTACTGCGGACTTGTTTAGTCACCTTCACTGTTGGAGCGATCTTTCATAGCACCTGAGTTGCTCCAAATGAAGTGATCGCCCGGATCTTCGACTTGAAGGCGATTTAAGACCGAATTGGCGACTTTCCGCTCATCGATGTCCCTTTGACGTTTAGTCAAGAATGCCCACGGTAGGCTCCAGTCATGAGATGCTTCGTCGGAACTCGGCGCACCGGGCCGGAGAGAACGGGCCGCTGGAAGCCAAGCAGGATTGCGCGTGTCTCTCTTAAATCTCTGGAGTTCGAACCAGCGGAGATATCCTCTCACAACTCTGGTCATGCTCATCTCAACTCCCGCTGCGAAGTTTTGTTCAGCCATGTTCTGCTGTAACTCCGGAGACTGCAACATGACAATGAATTGTTTTGCCAACTCGTTCGCATCGCCTTTCTTATAGAAGCGGATAGCCATGTTCTCCCCCGCTGCCATCTCGCGGAAATCGTCTATGTCGGCGCACACGATCGGGACTCCGAATTCGCAGGCTTGATGTGCTGGACCGCTTGATCCGGTTGCCGAGTCGTAAGGCAATGCTAAAATCGACGTTGACTGAAAGAGTTTCGGAATTGCTTCTTCCGGGACGTATCCACGAAACTCGATGGGTAGATGCGCGGGCTGAGCATCGCGAATGGACTCCCAATACCCCACCTTCGTGTGGTGATTGGCGCCCGCAATAATCAGCCTGGCGTTAGGGACTTTCTCCAATACGGCGGGGAAAGCCTGCATCAAGGTCTCTAATCGCTTATAGGTCCCCCAGTGTCCGATGGCAAGGATGCGCAGGTCGGGATTGCCGCGCATAGCGAAATCCGGCGGGCAGGGAACGGACGCGAATGTTCCGTGTGTACCGAGCAAGACGTTTGTCGCGGAATACTTCGTGAACAAGGTGCTGCGAAACTGGGGAAGCAAGACTGAAACTGAATTCGCCTTCAGTAATGCTCTTGTAGCGATGTTAGTACCGATTCGAAACAGCTTCTCTTGCCGCACTCCAGTAGCAGCGAAATCGACGTGCTCGATAATATGGTGCAAAGTGATATGTGTGAAGAAGCCGGCAGCTCTTGTTAACGCAGGCGCAAAGAGCCCGGCAAATGCGGCCGCGGGACTCTCGGGACTTGCAAAGCTGGAGAACACAAGGTTGTACCAAACGACGTCCGGCTTCAAGCGCAGGATGGTCTTCAGCAGGCGCACAGGAGTTGCGAGGCTGCCGAACCTCCAGCAACGGATCACGTTGAACCCGGGCAACTCCGACATTTGATTGGCCTTTTGAGAATCGCCATTCCTGTTGGTTGCGAATTCATAATCCGTCAACTCATCGGCCAAGATCGTCAACTCGACGTCGGGGCTGCACTGCAACTGTCTGGCGACATGAAAGGCATACTCGTTCAACTGGCGCCCACTTGGGGGAAAGGTGGCAACTAGACATATTTTCATCGGACTCCGCCTTTAGAAAAGACTGATGCGCACATAGGGCCTGAACTGTTGATTGTGACCTCCCGTAAAGCTGAAGAAAGTTTCCTCCTGTATTCCCGCCGAGAATCGTATTGGATACTGCAGGACAACTGTTCCGGAGTCGTCGTTGAACTTGCGGCGGAAAGGCCTCGCATATGAAACGGAGAAGGCATTTTCGACAGCGTCGTAAGCGTGAAAGCTCCTGGTATTTGAGTAGGCGGTTGACAATTGTAAGTCCCAGCTACGGTCCGGGGTAAAATCGACGGTTCCAGCCGGTCGCAGATTCTGTGCAATTCCCGAGTTTGTTCCCACGACTCTCCATGAGCGCAAATCTTCTACCACAGCCTTTGCAGTCAATCGCTCGCCGAAATGGCGCTCGATGCCAAGATAGGAGGACGTCAAGTAGTCTTCGAAGTGCACGGGCGAGAAGTGCTGATCGTGGGATCCCCATCCAACCACCAAAGCGGTCTTACCCCATGGAGCGCCGACTCGAAAGTCAATCGCGCCAGCAATTGCCTGCGAATGTAGATTGCTTTCAGTAAAGGGTCCCGACTCCCGGATGAAATACCCGCTCACCGAAAGTGCGTTGAAGAATGAACTTGTCGACACATAGGTGAATATGCGAAACAGGTTCTGATTCATTGCTATCGGCGATTCTGAATCGCGGCGAATTGTAGCCTGAACACCACTATTGAAAGTCAGCACGTTTCTGCCAAGATTGATCGTTGGATTCAATCCAATATTGAAGGTGTAGTCGGTGGTATTGCGGCTGGCAATTGAGTTTGTGCTCGGGACCGAAATCTGGCCCTGCGCGTTGCGCACCTGGAAGAATCCGCTCGTGGTGGGCAGATGCCCCAGATGCAGATGGAATGCACTGGTCAACTGCGTCTCGAGGGAAGAGCGTGGCGGCGGAAGAAGAGCGGTGTCGGAACCAGCTACCGGGACAGTCGCATCCAACTTGGAATCCAGAACATAGACTGTGGAATCCTCGAAGATAGGTTCCACTGAGAAATCGGAAAGTAAGCTCACGACGGGAGTAACTCTCAATCCTTCGTCCGCTCCCGCCTGAAGTAGTGCCTGTTCGGCTGTTTGATCTTCGCCTTCAGCATTAGAAGCCTGCGCGAAGGAGGTAAGAGCCTGAGCATCGTGATGCTGCTGACGATAGACATTGGCCTCGGCGAGCAGATATTGATAGTCGGGCGCACTATCGGCAGAGGCGCTAACTGCGGAAAGCTCGGCCTGTGCTCTAGCGGTGTCTCCAACAGCGAGATAGTTGTTAGCCAGTCCGATCCGAACCTCTGAGTCCGGTGCTCCAGCCGCCTTGGCACGATGAAGAAATGACTGCGACAAGTCGTAGTCATGTATTGATCTGAATACATCCGCTGCGGCAATGAACTGGGTTCCGCTTGGCGGAGGCGTATCGCCAGCATCTCCTTCGAGCTGAGCCAGCGCAATCTGTCGTTCCGCGTCCTCTGAGTGGCCTTGTTCTGCCATGAGCCTCGCAATCGCAATCCGAATACTTACGCGATCGCTGTCCAGTGCGGCGAGCGCTTCGCGAAAGCGCTCCATTGCTGCATCGTGATCACCGATAATACTTAGTGCCTCTCCAGTAGAGACGTATACGGCGCTTTGTGCCGATTCGGAACGGTAACCCATTACAGGCGCGGTTTGAGCATGGAACTCTGCGAGTCGTACATATTGCAAAGTCTGATCGCGGTTTTGCAGGTTCGCATAGGAGCGAGCAAGCAATGCATAGACGGCAGCGTTCGCAGGGGAATCTTTAGCTGCAATGTCGAGTTCATCAATCGCATCGTGATACTGTCGCTCCGCAAAAAACGTGTTTCCCAATCCAAGGTGTAGTACGCCATCATCTGGAGTGAACTTCAAAGCATCTTTGTACTCGCTGACGGCCTCGACGAGCATGTCTTGTCGTTCGTAGGCGGTTGCGCGAATCACGTGGATATCTCTTGAATCGCCGAGAGCGCGTTCAGCCAGCTCTGCCTGTCGTATAGCTACTTGTGGTTTATCCAAGTCTAGGCTCGCATAAGCGAGTCCCAAGTGAGCTTCACCGTTGTCTGGCTCTCTCTTGAGCGCCGATTCAAAGTCGGTGGAAGCTGCCAGTGGTTGATTCAGGTCGTTCAGCATATAGCCGCGGTTCACGTAGGCCGTAACCACTTCGGGGTCCCGGTTCAGTGCTTCGGTGAAGTCCTTACGGGCCTGATCTGAGAGTCCTTCGTGCTTGTGCACATATCCTTCGAGGAGGGGAATGTCCGGCTCTTTCGGAAGGATGGTTGAATTGTTCGAGGTCAAAGCGAGCAGTTCATCGTATAGTCCGAGATGGAGCAAATCGTAACCAAGGTAGACAATCACATCCCTATCCCGAGGGAGCAACTTAATCGCCTCGCGGCCAATTTCGGCGGACTGCCGGTACTCGCCCTTGAAGCTCAGGTATCTCTCCTCTTCTCGAAGGACCTGAGGTTCCTTGTCCATTTCGCTTGTCGCGCGACTCATCCATATTGCGGCCAGATTCAGATCGTGCGCTTCAATCGCTGCGTTCATGCCGCCCGCCACCGTCAGGGGCTTGCGAGGAGACAGTGCATACGCCTTGGCGTAGGAGGCCGCGGCCTGCGGGAAATCATGTTGTGCAGTGTAAAGGTCGCCGAGGGCAAGATAGGGGATGTACGACCTGGGATCGGCTTGTGCGAGTCGCAGAAAATACTTTTCAGCATCCTGATCGCGTCCTGCTTGACGTGAAGCATAGCCAAGAGAGGTCAGTGCGAACGGGTTGACCGAATCGATCGTAAGGACCTGCTTATAAGCTACGATCGCATCTTCGACGCGTCCGAGCTTGATGAAAACATCTCCTTCGAGCTGTAGGTCATCACGATCATGGGCGTTGAGAGCAAGGGCTGCCTTGACGTCGATAAGTGCACCGTTGGGGTCATCGGCGTCCAATTTGATAATGGCTCTGAGTCGCAGAAACTGCGCACCACCGGAGTCGTGATCGTTCAACTTGTCAATTTCCGACTGTGCAATGTGAAGTTGATTATGTGCAGCGTTCTCGTCTTCCAGATTCCGATAAGCCTCCATTAGATCCATGTGCAACTGGATTCCATAAAGTGAGCCCTCAGCCGGGCTGGCAGGCAGGTTGGTTAGCGCCGCGGTGTATTCACGAACAGCCTCAGGGTCGCGTTCCTGTAGTTTTGCAATTTCTCCGCGGATCGCGTGCAACCGATAGTAATCAGCGTTCAATCTCGCGGCGCGATCGAGAAATCGGTTCGCCTTATCAATAGATCCGATGGCGACTTCCGCTTGCGCCGCGGAAAGTTGCAGGCTCAGGTCCTTTGGTGCGACATTGGCAGCCTGTTCGTACTGCTGGGCAGAATCATCCAGCTTGCCATCGAGTTGGAAGGTGTACGCCAATTCAGCAATCACATCCAGCTTTGGTTTCCGAATTGACTTGAGCGCGGCAATCGCTTCGGAGTAATTGCCGGCCTCGCGATAGTATCCCGCCATCGTTCGCTGAACGTCGGGATTGTCTGGAGCATGCCGCTTGGCCAACTCGAGATATTGACTTGCCAGATCAGGCTGCTTCGTGTGCTCATAGCAGAGCGCCATTAACAACTCTGACCGGGCGCCTGGCTGAATCTGTTCCGACTTGCTCAGCCACTCGAGCGCATCGGTGTAGTCCGCAGCTCTCATGTAAAGATCGCCGAGCAACAGCGCGTCATCACCACGCCTCGGATCAGAGGCGACGATCTGTTTAAGCAGGCGCTCTGCATCATCAGTGCGGCCCATCAAACTGTAGGTCTGCGCCAGGCCAGAGAGTCCGTCGACGGACGAAGGGCTAAGGTGAAGACCCCGACTGTAAGCATCCACTGAAGGTGGGTATTTTCCGCTGAGCCGTGCGGCATAACCGAGAAGAAACCACAACTGGGGGTCATTTGGAGCCGCCTGAGCAGCACGTTGCGCGTAGTCTAGCGCGAGTGCGTCATTTCCTTGCTGCAGAGCAAGCTGTGCAGCTCGAGCAAGGCGCGCGTTTTGAATATTCGATCCCCACCCGAGCGGCTGGTCTGGAGATTGTGTCTGGCTGGAGTGGGCCTGATTTGGCTTTGGAGCATCCTGTCCCAGATTGTAGGTTTGAGCTTCGACGCCGCAGGCCGCTGCGACGGACACAAGCACCAATACGATCTTCAAGAAATCGAGTCCTGCAATCCACGAGGCAACGACGCGGAGCCGCGTTGGGTAATTTGGACCGAACGGCGTGTGTGATGTCGGCTGCAGGTACACTTTCGACTCCCGGTGCATCGCCAGCGCATGTAAGACGGCCATGCCTGTCGAATACATGCTCGATCACCATCTCCCAAGAATGGCGGCCAAGGCGCATTGCTCAAATAACTCCGAATGTGAATACCAGCTCGTTAGCTCACATTCGCGGATCTGGATCGCACGTCAAAGACCCCGAACTTGCTCTCTTTCCCCGCAGGACTCAACCGAAGGTGCGTAAAGAGTGAGGCACTTGCTTCAAAGACATTACCCTTTGTGGCCTTTTGAATCCTGAGCGATATTGACCACTGGAAAGCGCGCGGTCAAAAGTCAGTTTGTGATGTTGTGTGCAAATCCACGACCAATACCGACAATCCGCCAGAGCTAATTCCGCGTGAGACGCTGAGAAGTTAGCGCATGGAATCTCTTAGCGTGCAGGGGCTAAGAGTTGCAGAGTCTACTGTCTACAAGGCTGAGCGCGAAACGCAGGCTCCTCAGCAACATTTCACCCGCCGCGAGCAAGCATGAGACTATTGCGGCGACTTGGGCATGACGTGTCCACCCCTCATAGAGGAAGGGAAGGCACCGGTTAGACAGCGGTACCAAAGTGATAGACGGTATCAAATGAGCGTGGTCGAAATTGATCAGACCTTAGGTTCGATAGCTACGACACTTGAACTCATGTGGGATCAAAGCAATTGAGCAAGTGACAACTGCGCGCGTAAGCGATGGGACTGAAAAGAGCGTTGCGCAGAGCGCCTTGACAAACCACTAACAATTGTTTGAGAGGTAACTGTGCAAACAAGCGATGACATCTCACTGAGAACACGGCCAATTCCGATAAGCCTGATCTTGCTCGCTGTTGTCGCAGTTCATTTGCCGCTTCTTCTCATGAAACTGCCACTGAAGTCGTACGATGCGAACTTTCATATCTTCTTTGCATCGCAGTACCTTCACCACTGGTTCAATCCCTGGAATACGAAATGGTATGCGGGCTTTTCACAGACCACATATCCTCCTCTGCCGCAGCAATGGACGGCATTGATTTCTCATGTCCTCGGATTGGATATGGCATATATGGCTGTGCAGTTCACTGCCATCTTGCTTCTTGCACTGGGTGTCTACAGGTTTTCGCTTCTGTGGGTAAGCGCGCGTGCTGCGTCCATCGCCGCTCTTGCCAGTGTGTTCCTTGGGTCTGAGAGCTTTCTTGTTTATTCCGCGGGACAGCTGGCCACCACATGCGCGGCGCCGATCTATTTGAACGCACTGCCGTTTCTCTTCGAGTGGGTAAGACACGGCAAGTGGCGGTCATTTCTCAAAGCGAGTGTGCTCTTCACGGCCGCTGCTGCCGCGCATCATGCCACACTTCTCTTCGGGTCAATCTTTTTCGCAGTGCCTGTTCTGGCACTGGTGTTTCTTGACCGCCATGATGGCGCGCGGATGTCTACGTCTGCTTTCTTGAGTCGCACCGCCGCGTTAGTCTTGGTTGTGGGTGCAGCGATTGCCGTCGTACTTCTTCCGTTCTGGATTGCATTAATTCATAATCCGGTCACGCAAGCCTCAATTCCTCATCCAAGCCGGGCAAACTATTTGCTGAGTCCGGAGTGGGGCCTCAATTACTTCATCGTTCCGTATGGAGCTCTGATCTTTGCCCTGCCCTTTATCTTCATTCGCGGATCTATGGTCACGCGGCTTCGCCCCTTGTTGCTTGGTTTCTGGGTGGCGTTTCTGGTGGGACTAGGTGGGACGACGCCCATAGGTCATCTTCTGTTGGGGCGAGCATTCGACGTGCTGACTATGGAGCGTTTCAGTTATTGGGCAACTTTGCTCGCACTGCCGTTTGTGGGGCTCCTGGCCTCGGAACTTGTCGAACGGTATCGGACACCGGCCGTTGTTGTCCTGACGGTTGCGGCAGCCTTGAGCTGCGCAGTCGCAGTGTCGTGGGCTACCTATCGGCCGGCAGATGCGCAGGACTTCAAGGTGGATACGGCCGCCGCGTGGCTCAACCGTGACGGTCACGACCAGTACCGCTATGTCACCCTTGGATTTGGAAACAAGATTGCACGGCTGGCAATCATGACAGACGCCAGCAGCGTTGACGGAGAATGGAATTCCGGTCGAACGCTGCCGGAACTCACACAATTTGGCGGTGGTGCGCTCACCAGTTCGAAGTATTTCAATCAGCCGGGTCTCGATGCGCTTCGAGCAATACTGATGCACGCCGATCATTATGGACTGAAGTGGGTCTTGGTGCGAGATCACTATTACGACCCGCTTCTATCGTTCGCTGGCTGGCGCCAAGTGGATAGCCTTGAAGACAAGACAATAACGGTGTGGAGCAAGGACGGGGTGCCTCCGGCCACACCGGTGAATACACCGCAAATGCCGCCACAATGGCAGGGATTGATGTGGGGCATTCTTCCATTTGGCAGCAGCCTCCTCGCGATACTGGTTCTTTTCATTCCAGATCAACAACGGGGTAAACGCCAAGCGAACAATCCCTTCGCCAATGAAGAAACTCTGGTGCAGGGGAGGATGGCCTCGTGAACAAAGGACCTTTACTTGCCTGGTTTCTTGCGTCCGCCACTGTTGCACTCGTGGTCATTGGGACAGTATGGCCTGTGCCATCTGCCGCTGCTTACGCCGGAGGCGCAGGACTGCTGCGATCCTCCTCGACTCCTGAAGCGGCAGCTGCGAATCTGGCAGAGGAGATTCGTGCACAGTCCTGGGACAAGGCGTATGCCAGTCTCGCCAACAGGGCACAGTTTACCGAGCAGGAGTTTGTGCATGACATTACTGGATACTACCCGAGCTTGCGTACCTACGCGACGTTGGAGAGCTTTGAAGTAGCTCCGCTTCACCAATCGGACGGCGACGCAGAGATTCGTATCAAGTTGCATTGGTCTACGGTTGTAGGCGTCCATGTAAGTACGCGTGATTTACACGTGATAAAGAATGGCGATCGCTGGGAAGCCGAGTGGCCAATTGTCAAAGAAGCCATCGTGCCTCCGCAGGTTATTGCTGTCAATTACCTGCGCTGGGATGTCATCTACCGTGGTCCCGGGGATGATTGGGGAATACAAGATGTTGAAGCACCTCACGTGCGCATTGTAGATATGCACCCAGTTGAGCGCGCCGAAGGCTTAGTAATCGTGGGCGAGCTTCTGAATGAAGATGTCGTGCCGACTTACGTATCGGTTTCTGCAACCCTGTTGTCGAAGAACCAGTCACCGATCGCAACCGAAGGCAGTTTTGACAAGATATCCCATCTTTTGTTGCCGAAGCAGGTTACGCCGTTCTTGATTGAGTTTCCCAACGTATCGTTGTCCGAAGTTGGCAGCGTTCGTATGGTGCCTACATCAAGTCTCGTCGCAGCATCGGCGGACCCAGTGATAGAGATCGAGGATCAACAGTTAAATCCGGCACCGGGAGCGTCGTTGACTGGGCAACTCATTAACCAGAGCGGCCAGATTGTGAACGTTGCACATGTTATCGGAACGTTCTACGACAAGGGCGGGCAGGTTGTCTGGGTAGCTGATGAGTATATCGACCGCGCGCTTCTACCGCAGACACCGGTTCCGTTTGATATTCATATTCCTCAGGATCTGGCGAACAAAATCAGCAGCCAGCGCACGGTCGTTGCGACCTATAGTTCCGGAGGTTCGCAGTGAGAGCGAGATGGGTGCTTCTCTTTGGCGGACTGGCAATTGCAATGCCGCTGCTTGCCTTTGCAGCAGGCGGAAGAATGAACACACCCAAGACCATCGAAGCCGGGAGCCCGTTCGCGATTCAGACCATTGGAAGCGGCGATGCGACTCTGTTCATTGTTGGTACTGGACAGGTACTAAAACGCGATGTGCAATTGGGACAGACCGCCTTCTTTAGTTCTGGATCTCTATATAATGCGGGTCACTACCTGGCGGTTCTCGAAGGTAACTCATTCACCGAGACGGGATCGATCGATGTTGTGCCCGCAAGCAAACCTGGGACCCTTAGTTTTCTAGCCAAACCTTCCCGTCTATCGGTCGGCTTAAACGATGGGATCACAGGTGCGGTCTATGTCTTCGACACTTATCACAATCTGCTCTCTGCTCCAATGCCGGTGTCGTTTGAGCTGTCTAGTCCAGTGGGCACCGTTCAGAAACGCATCGTCGTCACTAGGGATGGAGCCGCTTGGACCGCAATGGATTCAACAGCGCAACAGGGGATAGACGAGTTTGTAGCTCGAGTTGGCGAGATATCGAGCACCCGTGTGGTAGAGCAGGTTCCGGGCGATCCATGTGGATTGAAGATGAACGCACAGCCGTCTGGCGAGCAGGTTCACCTGGTGACGGATGTGGTACGAGACTGCAACGGAAACGCAGTACCGGACGGTACGATCGTGACCTTCACTGAAACATTCAACGGCTCACAGTCGACGATCGACGAGCCTCTCAAGCGCGGTATTGCGCAGGCGACCATTTCAGCTCATAACGGATCGGTGCTTTCCGTGGCAAGCGGAGTGGTCATGGGGAATCAGATAAGGTGGGGGAAGTGACCATGTTAAGGGTCTTCCTGATCCTCGGTATGGTGTTGACCTTCGCTTCGGCTTTGATGCCTGCGCAAGCTGCAGTGCGCATTGAAACGGCTGATCTGCAAGGGCCGCGCCTGTTGCAGGAACAAACAAGAAGGGCAGTGATTCGCGACTATCTACAGTCCTGGCAATCCTTAACGGCGGCGCTTGAACAGAATCGGGCAAATCTGCTCGACCCTGATTTCGTGGGCGCGGCCAGAGACACTCTTACCTCGACAATCCAGCAACAATCCGCACTCGGGATTAGTACTCGCTATCAGGATCGAGCGCACGACCTGCAAGTCGTGTTCTACTCGCCCGAAGGGCTTTCGATCGAGCTGACCGACAATGTTGAATATGATGTTCAACTGCTTGACCACGGGAAGGTCAAAGCGACACAGCATGTAAGCGCGCGATACGTCATAGTAATGACTCCAGCCGAAGTACGGTGGAGAGTTCGGGTGTTTCAGGGTAGGCAAAGGTGAGCACGATTTCGAATGCTGGACTGTGACGTTATCTTCCGTAACGGATGACGACAAAGAAGCATGGAAGAGCTTCCGAATGCTGGCTCAACCCGGACCTCCAGGAGTCGCAAATGATATCGGTTGTCGTGCCTATCTATAACGAAGAAGACTTAGTTGTACAGTTCCATGAGGCCATCACCATTGCTCTCGATGGCATACACATGCCATGGGAAGTGGTGTATGTAAATGATGGCTCCAAGGATTGCTCTCTCGATCTGCTCAAAGTTCTGCAGGATGGAGATCCGCATGTGGTTGTGGTGGACCTCTCCCGAAACTGGGGCCACATGGGCGCGATCACGGCGGGAATCAAGACGGCGCGCGGCAACGCTGTAATCCTAATGGATGGCGATTTTCAAGATCCACCGGCAGTCCTGCCACAGTTGATCGATGCATGGCTGACGGGTGCAGAGGTTGTGGTGGCGGTGAGAAGAAGCAGGAAGGAACGGAGCAAGGTTCTTGCAACTCTCTTTCCACTATTCTATCGCGTGATGGGTGCCCTCTCTGACTACCCAATTCCTCTGAATGCCGGAATATTCAGCTTAATGGATCGGAAGGCAGTAGATGCGGTCAACGCGATGGAAGAGAAAAACCGGTACTTGCCTGGGTTACGAGCATGGGTTGGCTATCGGAACACGGTCGTTTTCTATGACCGGCAAGACCGCGCAGCCGGCGAAGGCAAGCTCTCGTTTTTGAGCCGGATAAAGTACGCGATTGATGCGATTACCAGCTTTAGCTATAAGCCATTACGACTTAGTTTTGCGCTATTTTGCTTCTCAAGCTGCATGGCTGGGCTAATGGCGTTCTTTATGCTGTTTTCAAAGGTATCAGTGAATACCGCGGGGTTTGCTGTTGCGGCTTCAGTCTTTTTTGTCGGAGGTTTGTTGCTTCTATGTATGGGGGTGCTTGGGGAATACCTCGGGCGAGTCTACGACGAAGTGCGTAGTCGGCCACTTTCGATTATCAGCGAGGTTCACCGTTCTCCCGTTGCAATGGCGTCTAAATTGGGCGTCGTTTCAGGCCAGGCAGGTAATACTGAAGACCAGGATGCCATTGACGTGGCGTAGAGATGCAGAAATACCCCAGCGGATGCAGCAACCTCTTAATTGCACCCCATTGATTCAACTCGTAGAGTGGATCTAGCGAGCGATGTAGCCGCATATTGCAGTCGGTCATCACTCACCGACTCACAATCAGGTTCAACTCTAGCATGGATGGCTGTCGGAGGCTTGAACGCTCCTTTGCTGTCAGCGGCTTTACTTCGACGCTGAAGCGTGTGTTGCGGAAGGCGTCGTGGGGTATCCCTGCTGTCCGATTCCGCAGTTGGGAATCCCGTCCTCAATTGCCGTACCTTCTTCATGGTCATTCCATGTCTCGATCAAGATAAAGGGTGGAGGATCACTTGAAGGAAGATATGTGCGCCAGAAATTGAGGGTATCCATATAGGTCTGACCACAGCGCGCGGAGATCCGCCGATTCAGTCCCCAAGAGGCTTTGGCATCATTGAATCCAGCCCAGGCTCCTCCGACGAGGATCTTATCGGAATACTGCGAAATCATAGTGGTATAGAATGTGCTTAGATATTGGTCTCCCCAGTTGCTACCATCCGGCGCCCATCCCTTCTCTCCCGGGCTGACCCATGCGTAGAAACCATCGAATGCATCGGCGTACTTGCCTGGCAGGTTTTCATAAATAAGTAATGGCTGTGGACTCCAGTTGTTTAGGCGGGAACGCACAAGATCCCAATTTGTGTACCCCCCCTTTGGAAATATGAAGATTACTGGGCGGCCCTCGTATGTGAGATATGCCTGATGCCCCACCGATGTCGACGAGAGATAGGTGTCATGAAACATCGTAAGGTCGGCAATCGCCTGTTCAGTTGCACCCTCTTCTTCGTCGACTTCGTCGTACATCATCGCCACCTTGAAAGTGTTCTTGGATGAAAGTGTCTGCATCAAGGCATAACTTCGATCGATGAACGGCTCCCGGTCTCCATACCAGTCCACCACGAATGCTGAGATGCCCATCGCCTTCGCCCGAGTAATCTGGCTCCTGATTTCAGCAGGGTCGTGGGAAGAGTAGCCAACGGAGATGTGCTTAGGATGTCCGAACCAAGCCTCATAAAGTGCAATTGTCTCTGGAGAAGGCCCTGCAGCCTTGTGCTTCAGTCGCAGAACCTGACCGGATCCGGGACCTGAGCATCCGCGGGGAAGCATGAAGAGGATTAAGAGCGCAATTCTCGGACTAATAATCATGGGCTCCTCTATTAGAAGCCATAGGAACCATCATGGTTGTCACCAATGGAACACAAAGTCACTTTAGTTAGCCGTTAAGAGCAGCCGACACCTAAACTACCGCATCTTATAAACTATCGGCGCAATCAGAACATGTTGTCTGATTCCCGCTGAACCTCTCCTCAAATGCGAGCCGGGATTCTAGAATGCGGTGATTCGTTTGGTACACAAGGTGAAAACGCTGCAGGCGCGCATTGTCTCAGGAAGCGTGATTTTGCTTTCTGGCACGGGCCTGACGACGGCCGTAAACCTCGCCTACAACATTGCGATTGCGCGATTCCTTGGCCCTCAGGGATTTGGACACGCTACGGCTGTTTACACGATTCTCACCTTGCTATCGGCAGTGACACTTTCCTTTCAAATCATATCCGCAAAAGTAGTGGCGCAACAGGGCTCCGTTGAGGGTAAGTCCGCTGCATATCGCGGATTTCATCGAAGCGCATGGGGATGTGGAGTCCTCGTGGCGTTCTTGTTGCTTCTGTTCCAAAGAATCGTTGCAGACTATCTGAACCTATCGGGATCTAACCTCATCGCCCTCCTCGCGGTTGCTGCTGCATTCTACGTGCCGTTGGGATGCAGGCGAGGCTATATTCAGGGTATCTACGGATTTCGCAGTCTTGCCACCAATCTTGTTGTTGAAGGAGTTGTCCGGCTCGGTGGCTCGCTGCTCTTGATCAAGCTTGGCTTTGGCGTTGAAGGTGTGATTGCGGCCAATTCTGCCGCGGTCGCAGTAGCCTATTTTGCCGCAACGCCCAGGCTGGCAGCCAGAGTTCCGAACCCGATTAACTTCCTATATGCACTTCGCGAAACCTGTCAGGCAATGGTTTTCTTCTCCGGCCAAGTGCTTATCAACAACTGTGACATCGTGCTGGTGGAGCACTTCTTTCCGGCAAAGCAGGCTGGACTCTATGCCGCAGTGGCAATGATTGGCAGGGTGATATTCTCGTTTTCCTCTGCGGTCGTCAATTCCATGTTTCCGCTTGTGGCGGGTACTCGCGGTGACGAGAGAAGAAATGTCAGGGTCATCACAACCTCGCTTTTACTGGTATTGGGTATCGGCACAGTTCTGGTCCTTGGCCTTGGGATCGCACCTTCCGGGATTTGGAAAACATTCTTCGGATCTGGATTTGAGATAGCTGGAAGGTATAATCTGCCCTATCTTCTGACGCTGTATGCCGTCACGGCAATTGTCTACTCGCTCAGCGTCGTAATCATCACCTTCGAAATGGCCTACAAGATCGCGAATACAAGTTGGGTGCAGTTGGCGTTTAGCGGTGCAGTCATTGCTGGCATCTGCCTGTTCCACGAATCCCTGCGCGAAGTAATCCTTGTCCAATTAGTGCTCATGGTCGCGCTTTTAGGCGTCGTCGCCGTACCAGCTATTGTGCGATTGCTGATTAGTCCAAGAGAGTCCTCTGATCCAGCGAGCGGCAAGTCAGTCAGATTGATTCGGTGCGTGTCGGAAGACGAGGTGATTGCTGGATTTCTAAAGAGCGACTTTCAATCGCCTGAGTTTCGGGAGTACCAGCAGAGCATGGGAGAACTCGTAAACGATCCCGATATTGAAAATGCAAGCGACAATACAAAGCGACGTGCACTGTTATTCCTTCGACACCTTTCGTTGTGGAAACAGATTCCAGTAGAGACGAAATGGTATGAGATGGAGGTTGACGAGACCAATCTAGGCCAGATTAGAGCATTCCCGCGGGCCCAGTGGCGAAGGCTTGCTCGCGGCAATTTCTCCATCACTGAGGTTGCCGAAGGCGTGCGAACTCACAAGCACCTTGTCGATTTGCCATTTCTGTTGAAGATCGTATCGATCGGCGATCAGTTTCGAATGGACGATCCAGGTTTTAGTGCAGTGATTCTCATTGGCCTTAACGAAAGAGAGCGGCTCACGATTCTTGATGGCAATCATAGACTGGTCGCCGCAATGCTCTCAAGGCCAAGCGCAGTGAAGAAACTCCGCTTTCTCTGCGGGCTGTCGCCTCGTATGACGGAATGCTGTTGGTACAACACGACTCTCATGACTCTTTGCCGATACGGGATGAACAAACTGGCAAGCGCCTTACGCAATCCGGAGGCCGATTTGGCGCAGATCATTGAGAACAGAGGATAGGTGAGCCGCACGCCTGATCGTTGCGATGATAACGATCGAGTGACTGAGCAGGAATCTACGAAGGCGCCACTTGAGAAGCGGTTGAGAGAACTTGCCGTTGGAGGTAAGCATGAGACATCGAACATCGGTGTTAGAGGTGAAGGAGTTTCCCGGAGCATTGAATGCGCAAGGGGGGCGGCTGATCTTAGGGGAAGTGCAAAGCTATTCGTATGACGAACGCCCGTGCATCGTTCTTGATTGCTCAAAGATAGGCCAAATGGACAGGCTTTCTATCCAGCTTATGCTCTGTTGCCTGGAAGAAGCCGTAAAACGTAATGGCGATGTCAAGCTTGCCGCGGTACCTGCTGGAGCAAGATCGACTTTGAAGCTCACCGGGATCGACCGAATCTTTGAAATATTCGACACAAATGTCGAAGCGGCAAGCAGCTTCCGGCGATTCTCAGCAGATGCGGCTTAGCATCTGCTTGTGCTTGGCATCTCGAAGCCGGTATCCGGGAAGGCGGCATCTCCGTTGAGGGGATAGTTATTTCGAAGTGCAACATAAGAGGGAATTGGGTGACAAATGAGAGTATCGAGTAGTTGGTTAAGAAGAGTAATTGCCTTCGGCCTTGTCGTAATGATGGCAGTGCCGTCTGCGGAAGCAGCAGTAGCTTCGCCGCAGAAGGGAGTCAGCGGCGAACAGGCGCAAAGCGTGCCCTCTGCTCCACCCCAGCCACAGAACCCAAGCAGTCAAACGTTAAAGGGGGAGTTGGAGACAAGCGGATCAGACGTGACACCTCCCGACAGTCGGTCCCCGATTCAAACTCAATCTGCGGCTCAGGGCGAACAGCCTGCCAATTCTCAGTCCGCCTCGGAACAACCGCAAGAAACTACACAGAAACCGGTCGGCTCTGCCGCAGCACCCTTTGAGAGGACCACCGGTGTAGCCGCATCAAGGCCGGCGGGAGCTGTGATTGCACCGGGAAAACAGCGGCGCGCACGTTCCATTGTTATCAGAGTGAGTATTGTGGTTGGGGCTGCTGTCGCCATCGGAACTGTCGTGGCTCTTTCTCATGGCAGCCCTAGCCGCCCAAACTGAAACTCATGGAGGCCAGAGTCTAGAATTATGGAGTGTCGTGATGGATGATATTCGAAGGCGCAGTCGACCAAACTTCGCAAGCTTTTCCGGTATTGATGGCTCCGGGAAGAGTACACAAATCAAGGCTCTTTGCACCTGGCTACAAGAAGACGGCCTGCAGGTACTTGTCTTCAGGTTCTGGGATGATATTGCGAGATTAACCAAACTCCGTGAATCGACTGGGCACAGCCTTTTCAAGGGTGACAATGGGATTGGAACACCTGAGTTGCCAATCAACCGCAGAGATAAGAACGTCAAGTCATCACTGATGACAGGGGTTAGGTTGATTCTTTACTTTATGGATGCTCTTTCGTTGAGAGTAGCGGTGGGGAAGGCATTGCGCTCGGACGCCGATCTTGTGATATTCGATCGATACATCTACGATGAACTCGCAAACCTACCCTTACACAATCCAGTAATTCGAGCATATATTCGGCTGATCAAGAAGCTCGTTCCGAAGCCTCAAATCTTATACTTTCTCGATGCGGACCCGGTTATGGCACGTAAACGAAAGCCTGAATACCCGCTTGAATTCCTTTATATTAATCGCCAGTCTTTCTTGGATCTAGGCGAGTTGATTGGTGGAGTCACTGTGATACCTCCTATGCCGATCAATGATGTCAAGCAGCTTATCTTACGGCATACTTTCGAAAACATATCGTTCAGATCTGTTGAAAGGAAAGACGAAGCTGGCAAAGCGATAAGTGCTGACACCCTCAAAATGACTGGGCCCGACGGAATGTGATCCAGTCGGGCCCCTCTTAACTTGCTGTTTGGCGAAAGAGCGGTCGTGCTCCCAGGACCGATCAGAGGTTACAGAATAGCATGCGGGCCGGTGTGCTCTACCAGTAGGTCAAGCTGAAGTTGTCGACATAGGTAGTATTTGCAGCCTGCACTGCATTGCCGTCCATCTGATAATTAACCGTAACTCCCCACCAACTCACAGGAATGGAAAAGGGGGGGTAGGTTACGTTAATGTTCGCAGTCGTGCCGTTCAGCGCGATTGACTGATACACAACTGTATTACCCGTTCCGCGCTGCCCCCGTATTGTGACATGGTTCCATCCATTGTTGATGAGGGTACATGCAACACCTGTGGATACCCATGTGGAATTCGCGTTATCCCAGATATCCCATTCTTTCCCTCCAAGGTTATTGCATTGTGAACCCCACAGCATTCCGTCGCCATCCATGTACATATTGATATCAAACTCCAGCACTTGTGTGATGGAGGCATTGGTCACGTAAAAGTAGGAGTCGTAGGTAAAGTTATGAAGGGTGGGAAGGAGAGTGTGGCCGGTGTCGGGGAGATTCTGCGTTGAGAATTGACCGAGCACGGGAAGCGAGAAGAGCACATCGCCCCAAGGAGCAGTGCCGCTTGGTCCACCAAGAGTGAATTGTGTTGCATGCCCGCTTAGTGAAGGTGACGAGACATTTGGCGTATGTGAGAACTGGTATCCATTGCACGGTGAAGGCGAGCAATCAACGTAGTTGGGCGGTCCCTGGCCCCAGCTATTCCATCCAGTGCTCGACTGGAGGTTGGCGAGTTTGGTCCCGACTTGTTGGACGGTAACGTTTATAGGTACATAGGCCGCACCGCCGCAATTGTCCCACTCTTCGACTACGGTATTCTGAACTCCCGCACCGAGGTTTACCTGTGTGTTCAACGCCGCGCCATTCTGGACAGAGACAAGTTGATTGTTTACGTAAACGCCCATGGACGCCACACCCTTTGAACAGCTGCTCGAAGTGGCCGAGGCTACGTAGTTTACTGGTGAACTTACGGTGCTGTTGATCGCCGGAGATGTGACGAAGACGCCGGACTGGTTCGTAACCGTGATCGGCACTGTCGTGAAGGTTGCCCCTCCGCAATAGTCCCACTCTTCAACGACGGAATTGTACGTGCCTGGAGCGAGAGGAACTGCGACATTGAGGCTGGTTCCATTCTCGAAGTTAATGAGTTGGTTGTTCACGTACACACCCACAGACGCCACGCCCTTGGAGCAAGTAGTCGTGGTTGCGCTGGCGACGTAGCGCACAGGCGAACTGACCGTTCCGCCGTTTGCCGGGCTGGTGACAATGACGCTTGCGAACGCAGGCATCGAGAGTATAGCGATTACGAAGGGGATGCTTAAGAAGATCTTCATCAGGTTGCCCTCGGGATTCGAACAAATCCCAGCTTCCGGCCGTGACAAAGACGATCTTTTTGCCTTCCCCGTGGCTTTCTCCGCGGGTTAAGGACAAGCTGTCGCCTTGCGCAGTTGATTGCAACTGCGGCCTGTCAGGATGGAGATCGAATACCTAGGCTAATTTCAATAGTGCAAGATTGCAGGTTCAGGCAACATCACGACGTGCAAGCCATAGTCTGGCCGAGCGGTCATACGGTCACATCCGCCCAAAAGGAGTTCTGAAACAGGGGTTTAAGAACTCCTTCGACATTCCAAACCTGTTCGTAATACTCAATTTAGCACCACGATAACGTCTAATAGAAAAATGTCTGTATAGAACAATACGCTTCTCTTAAGCACTGCGCAACATTTGACCATAAGAGATCGAAATAAAGTTGTTGGTAGTTGGTTCGGTGAGTATGTAAATTAGCTCCGAAACTGGGAAGTGCGGTTGACATCCCCGTTCTCATCGTCTGCACGGAAATGTCCCTTTACCAATATGTAACGCTGAAGTTGTCCACATATGTAGTATTTGCGGTGGAAATGGCATTCCCGTCCATCTGGTAGTTCGCAGTTATACCCCACCAGGATGGGTCGGCAACCCCGGGAGGATAGGTTTTATTGAGCGTATATGTCGTTCCGTTTAGTGCAATGGATTCATAGAGTAGCGAGTTGTCCGATCCGCGCTGAAGGTTCACTGTGACATGATTCCATCCGTTGACGAACTTGCAGGGCACACCGGCCGAGAGCCACGCGTTGTTCACGTTGTCCCAGATGTCCCAGTCTCCGTCTCCAAGATGATTGCACTGAGTTCCCCAGACCATGCTGACGCCATTCAAATACATGCTTATGTCAAATTCCAGGACTTGCGTGATGCTGTCCTTGGTCACATAGAAGGAGCTGTCATAGATGAAATTATGTATAGAGGGAAGTAACGCGTGGTTAGCGTCCGGTATCTGCGGTGAATTTTGACCGATCAGTTGTGCGGAGAACAGGGCATCCGCATACGGGCTGGCCGGGTTCAGTTCGAACATCGTTGCATTGCCACTCAAAGAAGGATCGGCGACCGCGAAGATCTCCTCGAGGGAGGAGCCCGAACAGGGTGTGACGCAGTCCGCATCATTAGGGGGCAGTTGAATCCAACTGCGCCAATTACCGGAGGACGTCTGAATATTTGAGATGACGGTCCGTCCGTCTGGCGTCGTCTGGATGGATTCTCTGGACGAGATTGGCGCGTTGAATGCGCCGCCACAACCGAAAATGAAAAGAAGAAATACAAAGGAAAAATAACGAAGGTTCTGCAATGGAATCCCTTTCAAAGTGGCTTGCGGGCGCAACTATCCTCTACCCCGCGCGACCGCGAAGCGTTGGCAAGTTGACTCGTTCTTCTTCAATATCGGCAACTAGGGAACAGACTGACCACATCCGTAGCGCATGTCTATTCTCACTGCGGGATAATCTCCCTTGCTTGCTTCATCGACGCCTACGCCCGAAACTGGACGACCAGCCGGTAATGAATCAAGGGAGAGATCTTGTTCGATCCCGGAAACATGTTGGCAGGAGCTAGTCAGCTCAACAAAGGGTGCAAGGGTCTTTCAGCGCAGGCATTTCACTTTCCTGATTCGGGATGAAGAGGCAAAGGAGAAAAGTGTCGAGATTTAGCACCAATGCGCAAAGAGTTGTTCGGGACTGCTTGGTCTTCCTTTAATGTCACTGGCGCATACTAGACTACTCGGCTTAGATCTCGATTTCCAAACTGCGCTTCATGCATTCAACCGAATGTCTGTATATAACAATACACACTTTATGAATAATGCGCGAAAGTCGTCAATAGTAGTGCTAAATACGCGCAAGCTGCTGGCTGCAAGGTAGTTGTATCCATAATTGTGCGCCAACTTCACTGAAAGTGCGACATTACGAAAGTTAAGTAATAAGCAAATAAGTCGCCGGATAAGTCTGTGCATTTAGGTGGCAGCCGCGCCGTACACGCTCCTTAGTGCAATTGAATCAACGCGAACAGGAGGTACCGAAGCAAATCAGGCCATGCATCCGGATGATTTGGCGATCCACTAAAGTTGCAGAGACCAACACCGCCGGCGTCGAGCCCTGCGTCCAGGTTGCCCGTACCGGGGAATAGGGGGCGGCACGCACGTCAATGTGCGCATTCGCAGTGCGTTTAGGGCAACTTGCCCGTACCGCCGAGACATCTTGAGTTCACACACGTGGTTACGACCAAGCGGCATGTTTTTAGCATCTTACTTGTATGACGGCAAGATGATTCCGGCCGCCTGCAAGACGATTCCATAGAAGGATGCAACCATGTTCCCGAGTCAACGACACCTGAAGTGCGCGATGCTCTTGTTTCTCAGCTCTGGAGCCTTGTTGCAGCCATTTGCCGCCAAGGCCGCCTCGTGCAAGACGCAATCGCAAATGACGGCTGCGGAGCGTGATGCACTGTCAAGTACCGCGAGGAGAATTGTTGGTGAGGTACAAAGGGGAGACATCCTAGCCCTGCGCCAGGATACGACTCCTACGGTGGCTTCGGATTTCGCCGGAATTGCTAGCTCGGTCGATATGTTGAAGCCGCTTGTGCAACAAGCGGCCATCACCGTTGATAGCCTTTATGCATTGGACTCTTCAACCGACACTGCCGGTGCGGCGCGAACAGATTTCTATTGCGGAACACAGATTGTGGTGTTGAACTTTACCGATCTGCCGCCGGGGACCTATGCCTTGGCCATTCTTCACGCCACCGGCGTTCCAAAGCCGCAACAAATCTCATTGATCTTGTCTGAGACGGCAGAGCATCGCTGGATGCTTGGAGGCTTCTACCGCAAGCCCATGATCGAAGCGGGCCACGATGGCCTCTGGTATTGGGAGTCGGCGCGTGCATACGCACAGAGAAGCATGAATTGGGATGCCTGGTTCTACTACCGTGTGGCGGCGTACACTCTCCAACCGGTGGATTTTCTGTCCAGTCCCAATCTAGAGAAACTGCAAAATGAAGCCGATCGCGTGCATCCCGACAATCTTCCGGATACGAAAGCGTTGATGCTCTCTGCGCATGGCTCTGTGTTTCAAGTGACGACGATCGATACAACGGCGTTATTCGGCCCGCTCGATCTCGAAGTTCACTACGTCCCTGACACTGCTCAGTCGGCCGAGTTGCGCAATCCCCAGTCCGCACGTAAGCAGGTAACCGAGGTGATGATGGCTGTTCTGGCACTGCATCCTGAACTGCATGACGCCTTTCACGGCTTCTGGGTGCAGGCCGATCAAGGGGCGACTGTTGCTTTTTCGTTGGAATTGCCGATGGATCAAATCGGCCCAGGGATGCAGTCGCCAACGACTACGTCGAGTTCTATCGCGCAATAGGTGTGAAGTGTTGAAGGGACAGATTGATGATGTGGCTCAATAGAAATACCCCGCCATACCGTGGTTTCATTGCGGGAGCATCGCGGTTCATGGTTTTCAGCTGCGCGGTGCGTCGGAAGATGCAACGACTTATGTTCGACGATCTTTGTGCGCATTTGAGAGGCTTTACGGGAATGCGTGCCTTTCGGTTCCTCGCTTTGGTGGCGATGGTCGCGCCTGGACTTGATGGACGGTTGCTATTCTGCCAAGCCATCCCTGCGCCATCTACGCAAACCACAATGCGGGTTGCAATGCGCGATACAACACTTCCAGAGGACCAACCACGGCTGGATATCGACCGTGATCCGATCCCATCACCGGATTCTGAAATCATCCCGTCCGTGAGCGAAACATCGCCTCTCGTCCCAGGGGGGCGCGATGAGGTTCAGAAGAGTCAGGACGGCAGCTACACCATGCGCCAAGATGTGGATGAAGTGCTGCTGTCATGCGCGGTCGTTGACGAAAAGGGTCAGCCGATCCAGGATTTAAGCCGCGGCGACTTCCGCGTATGGGAGGACGGCGTAAAGCAGGCCACCAGCTCTTTTCTGCATCAGGACCAGCCGGTGGCATTGGGCATTCTAGTTGATAACTCAGGATCGATGCGCGACAAGCGAGCTGCGGTGAATGCAGCTGCTCTTAACTTGCTGAAGGCGTCGAATTCGCAGGATGCGGCATTCATCGTGAATTTCTCCGATCGGGCCATTCTCGATCAGGCGTTCACTTCCGATATTGCTGCGCTGAATCGGGGTCTTTCGCACTACGACTCCAGGGGTACAACGGCCTTGTACGATGCTGTGGCCGCATCCGCGGATGAGCTGGTGAAGCACGCGAAACTTCCAAAGCAGGTGCTGCTCGTTATTACTGACGGAGCTGACAATGCGTCGAGACTTGATCTGGAGCAATCCATCCGCCACGTTCAGAACTTGGGAGGGCCAGTAGTCTATACAATCGGGCTGCTCTTCGACACTGACAAAGAGGAATCGGACCGGGCGCGAAATTCCCTTGAGAAGCTGTCGCAGGAGACCGGTGGCATTGCGTACTTCCCGCATTCCTTGCAGGATGTGGATTCGATTGCAACCGAAGTCGCGCGCGATATTCGGAGTCAATACACGATTGGCTACCACACCAGCAATCCCATCAGCCTAGGGGGCTACCGGGTTGTGCATGTTGAGGCGAATGCGCCAAAACATGGCAAGATGATCGTGCGGACGCGCCGAGGATATTTTGCTCAGAAGCCGGCTACAGCCTCCCAGCACACACAGGCTTCAAGCAACACCAAACCGTAATTAACTGACTATTACCTATCGCTCAGAAGAACGTCAGGCATGCTAGCGATTCAATTGCCTGGAATCCGGCGATCAGTGCAGATGGAAGTTCATTTCAATGACAATCTGAACGGATACAGGATGTCCCTGATACACGGCCGGCTTGAACTTGTATTGCTGCACCGCTTCGATGGCCTTTTCGTCCAACCCCATGCCAAGATGATGAACAAGCTGGACGTTTTGCGGATTCCCTTGCGAATCGACGATGAGCCTGATCGAGACACTTCCTTGAAAGTTTGCTCTTCGGGCGTCTTCGGTAAATTCCGGCTCGACGGAATGAATGAGCTCTGGCGCGGCTACTCCGCCACCCACCTTCATCAGACCGCCGCCGTAGCCGCCGCTGCTTCCAGGACCAGCGCCACTTCCGCGCCCCTCGCCAATGCCGCCGCCCAGGCCCTGGCCAATGCCTGAACCGTTGCCCCTTCCCTGCGAAGCGAGCGCAATCTGTTGCGAATGGGCTATGCCCAGAGTAGGTAGATTATTGCTCTCAGGCATTTGTAGTTGCATTGACGGTTCCATCGCCAGCTTTGGCTGATCGACCTTGATGATCTGAGGAGCCATTGTCTGGAGCCTCACAACGGTCGGAAGCGCTCCCTTGGTGGCCTCAACCATTTCACGGGCACCACCCCCACCTCCACCGCCCGGCGAGCTGGCCACTGGCAATATCATGGGAGGGGGGAAGGTGAGTTTGAAGTCCACCGGAGTTACGATTGTGGTTGGTTGAAGAGCAACAATTGTGCGGGCCTTCAGCGACAGCGTAACGACCAATGCGATTACGAGAATATGAATCACCAATGAGGTTGCGCTAGTGAATGGGTTACCCTTGCATGCTAGTGGATCGACAGTAAGAATCGGTCGCAGCAATGATTGATAAGGCATCGGAAACGGTGGGTAAGATACCTCCGGTGGACGGACCAATACTGCTGGCCGCGAGGAGGCACACACACTTTTAGATATGCGGTTAGGGCCCATGGAAGGCTGAGCATCTTCCGAGATAGGATCGGATATCGTAGAATCTGAATTATTCATAACAGCTGTCGGGGGCGACAATCCCGGCATGTCCTCCCTTGGTTAATCGCAGAATAGTTAGCAACTAAAGCAAGCGGCTTGTTTGCGTGACACTTTACACGGATCGGCCGCCAACTGACTGGTTACCAAATACCCTTATCGCTCCCAGTAATTCTTTGTCCCACTACAGCCGCCGTTGCAAGCCACGGCAAGAGACTAAGACGGGCGCAGTTCTGGAGTTGTCGCTTTCGAAATAGACCGGCAAGTTGAGAACCATAGAGCCTAGCAGATTGCGGCATAATCGGAACGCGCAGGAACTCGCTGCTGTAGTAGACCAACTCGCCGCCAAAGCGTGCGGCGGATCTCACGAACGGTGGAAGAGCAAGATCGTAACCTCGATACTGCTTTACGCAGTCCGATACGATCGCAAGATAAGTCGCGACGCCTTCCCAGATGCCCGCATCCATCGCAGACAAACGCAGATCCTCGAAGTCGATGGCGTCAGTCTCCAACAACTCGGCAGAGTCTACGATGTCGCACAAGCGGAAGTAGAAATGGCGGTACATTCGCTGAAGCGTAGAAATCATTATCCGATCGGATACGGATGGAACTCGAAAGGCATAATCGCCGATCGTCACCAAACGACTTCGCTTTGCGAGTCGCGAGGCGACAACGACTTGTTCTCCTGTTTGCCCAAGGCGGCCCATGTGAATCTCAACTGCCTCAGGAAGTCCGGGGATAGAGAAGTTCCATTTGCCAGCCAGGCGGTCCCCCCAACTCTGGGGAGCTGTTCGAGCATCAAAGCGGCTCTTCATGAATTCTGAAATGTCACTGGAGTTAGAATTTGTGTACAGATCGAGGTCACTGCCAAGATCGGGCCAGTGATCAAGTGACTTTATTACTGCGACGTCATACTTCTCAGATTCGAATGCCGCACAAATTTCACTTAGGAAGCTCAGAGCCAGGGTAATGCGAGCTCGCTCAGTCTCAAGGGCGTTCCGCGCCCATTCAGCGCGAATGTCATTCTCTGCCTCGGGCATCATCCTGAGGAACACTTCCAGGCCGCGCACAACCACATGATTCGAACTGGCCAACGTTACGAGATCATGAAACCTATCCCGGCTGATGTTGCGAACCTCCGACCGCAACCCTGCGGCCATCGATGAGGATGTATTATCGCCATCCTGCGGAATCAGGAGCAAGCGGGAAAGTAGAGCCATCGACTCGTGAGATGGCGAATGTACGGCTTGTTTGGACATGTGCGTCAGATCCTCTCTGAGCTTAGCGAGTTGAAAGTGTCACTATTGAAATCACTACTGGGGGACATCTGAAGGGGAACTCTTCTCTTGTAAAACGCTTGAATCTCCACCAGGTGCATTGGCGCGAGGTGTCAACTCAACCGGCCCTGATTCCCGGTGGCGCTCCTGGCTATATGTATCAAGCTTGCTATCAACCTGTAGGTTGCTTTCTGCGGCGACTGTAACTAAACGCTTGCCCTCGGCAGACTGCAGACTCGCAAGTCCGACACGAGCATTCGAATCGGCTGCTTTCCGAGCCTTATCGTAAAAGAACTGCGCTGACTCCAGATCGCCATCCATTTCTGCAACATACGCACGGTTGTTAAGAGAAAATGCGCTTGAAGGGGCAAGCGAGTAGGCCTGCAAGAAGTCCTGCTTTGCCTCAGCCCAATCGTTCTTATTCGTCGCGGAAACTCCTCGCACGGTATACATAACAGCGCTTGCCTCGGCGGAGTTCATCTTTTGAATTCGCGCTTCAAGCCGTCTTGCACTCTCGGCAGCCATGCTGCTCACTGACTTTCCTCTCCATGAACGATCCATCGTGACGATAACAGGTTCTGAGGAGTGCGCCTCAGCAGCTAAACCGTAGTATTTCAGCGCATCGTCATAGTCACCAACGGATTCGTAGGCGACTCCCAGATTATTCAACGTGAAAGGATTCTGCGGATCCAGAGTTAGCGTTTCGCGAAGGAGAGCGATGGCATCGAATCCACGGCTTTGCGCGAGAACTGTGATGGCGTCAACATTCGTGCGGTTAACGCGCATCGGAATGTCGTGGAGACTCTTGAGGGCGTACTCCATCGGTTTTCCCTCGAGATTCTTTGCATTGCTCTTGTCGATAGTTGCATTGCAGCTTTGAGCGGATGCCCAAGCATAAAACATGCTGGCTCGATCCAGTTGTCCTTGCAATTCGGATATGTATCCGAGGTTGTTCAGTGTAAACGGATCGGCGGGATCGTAGAGGTATGCCTTGTAGAACAGCGACTCAGCCTTGTCGTATTGATGCTTCTGTACAGCGTCAACACCTTCACGATTGAGGCGTTGCACCGGGGTAAGTTCGCTCCGCCTCGCGATCGTGAGTGTCATGCTATCGCGCGCCCACGCATTCGACGTCTCCCAAACCGATACTGCCAGAGCAGCCGCAAGTAGAATAAGTAGCGTTTTAGACATGTGCGTTATTGACCTTTCGGTGCGGCCGAAGAAGGTGAGTATCGGATATGCACATCTATTTAGATGCAAGTTGCATAACTACGGTGCCGCACCCCGCACTATTATTGTCATCTCGAAAGCTGCAGCAGGCCACCGAAGCTGTCCTGGTGCATCCAACTATGAGTACATCGAACCTGCGTTGTATTAGGAGTGAGCTAAATGGATCGTTCATTTGTAGTGTTCTTACTAAGTGGAGTACTTGCCGGCCAATTGTCGGCCGCGGGAGCAGAACAAGGAACAAATCCGCTGCTTGCAATGGATGCAGAGAATGCTTCACTGAAAACGTCGGCCCTGCCAGCGGCCCCGCAGGGAAAGAGTACGATCATCGGGGGCGAGATCCAGAGGCTAGATCCAGTGCGCGATCAGTTTCAACTAAAAGCCTCTGGGCAACGCCCAATGACAGTGCTGTTTGACGAGCGCACTCAAGTTTATCTAGATGGCAAGAAGATATCGCTTCGTGATCTGCATTCCGATTCTATTGCGTCAATCCAGACAGCATTGGATGGAACGAAGGTGTTCGCAATCAGTATCCACATGTTGTCGCGGGTTCCTGAAGGTGAATACCAGGGGCAGGTACTGAGTTATAGCGCCGCCACTGGGGTGTTGACTGTTCGCGAAGTCGCGTCTCGGAATCCAGTTAAAGTGGTCGTCCCCATGAACATTCCCATTACGCGGGTGGGTCAGATAAATGGGCCTCCCCTAAACCCGGGATTGTCAGATCTTGTCAAAGGAGCGCTGGTCTCGCTTACATTTGAGCCGAACCAAGCAGGACAGGGAATTGCAAGCCGAATTGAGATCCTGGCAACTCCCGGATCGGCTTTTGTGTTCGGCGGGAGTATTTCATCGCTTGACATGCACACAGGGCGAATGACTGTGACTGACCCAAGAGACGAAAAGGCCTACCAAATAATCTTTGATCCATCTAAGTTCCCAACAAGCCAGACATTGCACGATGGAGACAGTATTAGAGTGACCGCAACTTTTGACGGTTCCCGGTACGTGGCCAACTCGATTGCTCTTAACTAGGCAGTCAGTGCAGCCGCGTCGCCCTTCGGTATCTGCTTCCGGGATACTGCTGTCAGTGCCGGCACCAGGAATATGTCATTTGAGTGATGAGCCGTATGGCTTTTTGAGGCAAGAGCGCTGCGGAGGACGCGCCGCGCTTTGTGGAGTTGGGATTTAGTGTTACCGCGTGTGCACTTGAGCATGCTTGCGATCTCAGGGTGGTCAAAGCCTTGAATATCGTGAAGGAGAAAAATGCTGCGATACCCGGGTGCCATGGTGGCCAAGACGTGCTCAATGTCCAGACGGTCGACTACGCCGGCTTGCATCAGATCGCGAGCGCCGAAACCACGACCGGCATGCTCTTCTGAGACGTCTTCCATCAAGTGATCGAGCGACACAACAGGCAGTGTGCGTTTGCGCAAGTACATCAGAACTGTGTTGACGGCCAGTCGATGGAGCCACGTAGTAAAGGCGGAGTCGCCGCGAAATAGCGAAATCCTCCGGTGGACCTGTAGAAATGCTTCCTGGGTTAGATCTTCAGCGAGGGCGAAGTCCCTGACCATGCGCATGCAAATCGCGAAAACACGCCTCTTGTGTTCCAAATAGAGTTCTGAAAATGCGTCGTGGTCACCGCCCTGGGCGCGAACAACAATATCAGCTTGTCGTGATCTTGCGCGCGTATTGAGAGTATTGTTTCCGAGCGATGGCATGCACGTTGAATCAAGCGACGAACTGGGTAGGGGTGAGGTAGTCATGTTCCTCCATCGTGGAACCTGAGGTTACTGTTCAGATGCATATTCTTTGTGCGCGCAACAGCTTTATTCGAAACGACGAGGAAAGCAGTACAGCTTAAGATTCAAAGGCCTACCAAGAACTACTCCGATCAAGAGGATTGCGATGGGAATGCATTCCGGCGGTTTCCACGTAAATCATGTTGAACGACATGTGAGGACCCATTTAATTGCCAGTCAGAAATCAGTTTCCCATTTGCATTTCAAACGGTCTGAGCTAATCTGCTCAAGAGCGAAAGACGATGGTTGTGAAAGTTGGTTCCAGGGTGTAACTCATCAGAAATCAAGAGTTGCACGCCAAATCGGTCGATAAGTGGGTCAGGCCTCTGGGTGTTCAAAAATGCTCAGCGAGCGCAAAGTGCTGGGGGTAGAGTCGGACGATGACGAGCTACTTGGGCTGGCCTGCCATGTGTTGTGCGCGTTTGCTCTCGGATCCAGCATGCCAATGAGGGGCGCAGCAGTCTGCTAGGACTGCCAGTAGAACACCCTGAGAATCTGTGCCGGCCAAGAGATGGTCAGTCGCGCTTAGGACTTGGTATCGTGGCGCGCGATTTCAGTTAAACGCTGGAGAATCAAACGTACTCGTCCCTCGTCGAGAACATATCCAGGAAGCACATCTAAAAAGCGTGTCTCGTTAAGAAGGCTATGACGAGTTCAACCGGCTTACCTCGCGCACTGTTAACAGTGGCACGGTGCAGAACTTGAAGTGGGCTCACGACCGCTGGGGCAACCGCACCAGCCAGACAATGACGTGGACGGGCTCCGCTCCACAGACCTCCTACAACATCAACACCGCCAACAACCAGATCATCGGGTTTACTTACGACGTGCCGGGCAACATCACCAACGACCGGAGCCCATAGCTACACCTACGACGCCGAAGGGAACGTCACTGCGATGGACGGCAGGGGCACTACGGTCACCTGCACCTACGACGCGCTGAACCACCGTGTGCGGGCTGTGCAGTGGGCAGTGCAATTACGGAGTACCTCTTCAACACGGCGGGCCAGCGTGTTTTACAGTGGAACGGGGCCACGCGGACGCAGCTGAAAGGCAAATACTACTGGGGAAGCAAGCCTGTGGCTTATTATGCCAACAGCGCGGCTCATTTCGAGCATCAGGACTGGTTGGGAACGGAACGCGTACGTACCAGCTACAATGGTGCGGTGGAAGGAACCTAAGAGCAGCCTGCCGGGCTCCGGGGCCCCGGTCAGTTGCGGACGGATATTGCAGAAACAGGCTTTGTCACTGCATACAGCCACAGAGGCACCCCCTCGACCCCCACTAGACAGGGCGGGAATGGCGCGAACATGCAGACGCGCACCTTCCAGAGCGACTGGCTTGGCCGCCCGACATCCGTGCCGGAGCCCGAACGCGGCATAATGCGTTGCAGACCTTCCAAGATTTTTGGTAACCAGTTGCCGACATGGGCTGCAAAGGAATCACCAATAGCAGCCTTAGCAAAATTGGGGTAGATTTTGGGGTATGGTTATCCACACGGAATCACATTTCCTCAATAAATGCGGGCATGATACGGAAATGTGGTAGCGTCCCTGGCAACCACACTCTAAAGAAGTTAGATGTAAATTAGAGAAATACCCTCACCCGCAGTTCACCCGTGATTGCTACTGGACCACCTGAGTTGACGGCGCGAAAAACGCCGGCAGCGAACCGCCATCAGTATCCGGTTAGGCGCGCGGCGGCAAGGCATAAGAGTCCTTGGTTTGCCTACGTCTTGAGAGCCTTCACGATTCGATCAAACAAGCCTGCCTCTGTGTTTCGCTTGCTGACGTAGCCGCAGCGCGGACTCTTTAGACAGGGAACCTGAGAGAACCTGGGGTCAACCTGTGCCCAATGATTGATTGAGCGCATTCGGATGACCAGCTTACTTGCAAGCATTTCCCTTGCGAGTTGAAACGTGTACTTTTGCGACTCGCATACCGGAGTCGTAGGCAGCCCGGAGGACTTTGAGTGGTAGGGGAACCATTCCAATGCAAGGAGTTTCTTGGAAATCTCAGCGAAGCTCAGACCTGAGGCCTCTTTCAATTCTCGGAGACGAGGCATCCACCACCTTGCACTCGGGGTCGAGGAGAGTGTGGGGTTCAACGGATAGAAGGGGTAATCCTGTACTTCTTGCCGCAAGTTGCGGAATAGCGCGGCTTTGAAGACTGGGTCGCGATGAGCTTGTGGGTCTTCAAGTGAGTGACCTGGATTCAGGAGCAGCAAAACGACATTCGCCGTTCGTGGGTTGCCGATGAATGGTTCCGGTACGGACTCTAAAACGAGCTTTGCGCCTTCCACCTGTACAACGTTGTACCGCTCTATCTGCTCGCGGTCTACGTCAAGAAGGTAGGTGCCTCCGTTCGGACTCAATTCTGCCCAGGGGTTTTGCATGCACTCAGCTTAGCAAGTCCGTTTAATTCCTCGGGGCCAGAGGACATGCCCAACTATATAGAAAATGAAATGATTCCTACCGGACCGTTGCGGTTGGGGCAAAGAATGCCGTCAGCATGTCACCTTGCGCGGTCATTCGGTCCTCGTTCCGGTTGTGAGCGTAAATCTGCAAGGTGGTATGCACATCGGCGTGGCGGAGAAGCGTCTGGACCGTCTTCGGGTTCGTCCCGGCCTGTACGAGGAAGCTCGCCAGCGAATGGCGGAGATTGTGAAAGCCGAATCGGACCGATTCCCCTTCCTTGAGCACGCCCGCCGCAATTGCCGCCTTGAACTCATGCGATCTTCGTCTTCACAGTTCGAATTCCTCGTACCGCGGAAGTTGATTCGGTATGGAGTTGTAGCGGTGGGCCAATTTCCTTTCACATCGCTTGTAACGAATTCCCCCCTCCGTGACTTTATTCCAGTGAATGCACAAGCCAAGGACGCTTCACCTCGTGAATTTCCGCTCTCTTCCAGTTCTGGGCCTTCTTCTCCTGTTCTCGATGGGGAGATTGGCCACCGCTGCGCAGGAACCGCTTACGCTGCGGCAAGCCATCAATCAGGCTCTGGGGCAAAGCCCAGAGGCGGCGATTGCGCGCGCTGGCAATCTGGATGCGCAGGCCTCCGCTACGCTGGCGCGAACCGCGCTGTTGCCGCAACTCAGCTTTACCGAAGACATTTCGCGTGGCAACGATCCGGTGTATGCGTTTGGAACGCGGTTGCGGCAGAGGCAATTCACTCAGCTTGATTTTGCTCTGAACGCATTGAATCGACCGCAGCCCATTGGCAATTTCTCAACCCGCTTCTCGGGCTCGTGGATGGCATTCGATTCGTTCAAGACACAGAAGCAGATACACAGTGCCGATCTGTTCAGGCAGAGCGCCTCTTCTTCCGCCAAGGCTGCCGACGAGCAGATTGTGTTTCGAATTGTCGGGGCCTACCAGCAGGTGCTGTATGCGCAACGGGAGATTGCAGTAGCTCAGCATGAGCAGGAGACTGCCGCAGCGCTACTCGCTTCAGTCGGCGAGCACGTGAAGGCCGGTCTCGCCGTTGAGTCGGACACGATGTCGGCCGAAGTGAATGTGGCCGCGCGCAAAGAGGAGTTGATTGCGGCACAGGGAGATCTTGAGTTGGCGTGGGCGCAGTTGCGCGAAGCTATGGGCGATCCGGAGTTGAAAGCACAAGAGCTGAAGCCGATTGAGCCGCATGTGTTTCCGCAAGGCGCACTGGATGATGAGATAGCGATGGCAGTAAAGACGCGTCCGGATTTGATGGCGCTGGGACAGGCGCAATTGGCGCAGGCTTCGGCGATTGGAGCGGCGAAGTCCGACTTCGGCCCACGCGTGAGCGCCTACGGAGACTGGGAAGAAGACCGCACATCGTTTGCGGGGGCGGGAGGCAACAACTGGGTGGCCGGCGTCCAGATCAGCGTGGATATTTTGCCTGTTGGCAAGAGCGCCCAACTGGCGCGGGAGGGCGCGGCGAAGCAGAAAATAGATGCGCAAGTGTCTTCCGCACAGCAGCATCTTAGGCTCGAAGTGAGCCAGGCGCACATTCACCAGCAGACAGCCGGACTGCAGTTGGAGACGGCGCGGGCTGCGATGGATCAATCCACGGAGAGCCTGCGCATCCTGAAGAATCGCTACGATGCGGGTCTCGCAACCATCACCGATTTATTACGGGCTGAGGACGCAGAGCGGCAGAGCCAATCGAATTTCTGGCATGCCGTGTACGGAAACGCCATGGCCTATAGCGAACTTTTGTATGCCACCGGGACTCTAACTCCCGATGCCGCGGAGGAATTGCAATGAAGAATGTCTTGTGGGCAAGTTTGCTTACCGCTTCCGCGGCGATGATCGCCGGCTGCCATGGCGGCGAACCTGCCGTAACCCCTGGGACTGTGCAAACGATGCAGGCGCGGGTTGTTGAAAGCCAGCAGCAACAGGTTCCCGTGAATCTGCGATCCACGGGAACTGTTCATGCCAGGGAAACCGCAGTGGTGTCGGCTCAGGTAATGGGCCGCATCCAGCAGGTGATGGTGCGCGAAGGAGACAGCGTTCGGGCCGGGCAAACCCTGGTTGTTCTCGACGATGCGGCGCTTCGGTCACAACTGGAGCAGGCGCAAGCGGGCGTGAAGGCGGCGCAGAACGCGCAAGCCGCCGCGCAGACGAATGCCGCTCTGGCGGCGAGTACGCTGGGCCGGTATAAGCAGCTTGAGACAGAAAAGAGCGTAAGCCCGCAAGAGATGGATGAAGTGTCTCGAAGGGCCGAGGGCGCAGCGGCCAACGTGGACGCAATGCGCGCGCAGACCGACGCAGCGCGGGCTCAGGAGAGCGGCGCGCGGACAATGCTCGGGTATACGCACCTGGTTGCCCCATTCGCCGGCGTAGTGACGGCACGGATGGCCGATCCGGGGACCATGGCCGCACCGGGAGTGCCTCTGCTCCAGATCGATCAAGCCGGCGAGCTGCAACTGCAAGCTGCGGTCGATGAGTCGGTGATCGGCGCGGTTCACAAGGGGATGAAGGTGCAAGTGGCAATCGATAGCGGGGCGTCCACAAGTGGGACGGGGACGAATCTGGAGGGTCGGGTGGCCGAGATTGTTCCCGCGGCCGATCCAACGAGTCACAGCTTTCTGGTTAAGATCGACCTGCCATCCTCGAGCCAGACGCGCGCCGGCATGTATGGAACGGCCGAGTT
>Ga0302319_10003223_pt1 | contig 34434 bp, 27 predicted proteins | sample Bog_T0_2_FD_203319 | JGI IMG/M metagenome (GOLD analysis project Ga0302319, IMG submission 203319) | Peat permafrost microbial communities from Stordalen Mire near Abisko, Sweden - Bog_T0_2 | ecosystem: Environmental > Terrestrial > Soil > Wetlands > Peat | place: Sweden: Abisko, Stordalen Mire...
GCTGCCCGAGCGGGTGGCGACGAGGTCGCTGGCCACCTTCGCGGCGCTGGCCGAGGTGGAGGGCCGGCTGCACCGACGTCCGGCCGAGCAGGTCCACTTCCACGAGGTGGGAGGCCACGACACCATTATCGACGTGGTCGGCACGGCGGCCGCCCTCGAGGTCCTCGGTGTGGACGAGATCCGGTCCAGTCCGGTGGCCACCGGCCTCGGGATGGTCAGGGCGGCGCACGGCATGCTGCCGAACCCGGCCCCGGCGGTGGTGGCCCTGCTCGAGGGGGTGCCGACGTGGGGCCGTGCGGTGGCGGTCGAGCTGACCACCCCCACCGGTGCCGCCCTCCTCGCCGCACTGTCGTCGGGATTCGGGCCGATGCCCCCGATGAGGGTGACGGGCCAGGGCTTCGGGGCCGGGTCGAACGAGCTGGCCGAGCTCCCGAACTGCACCCAGGTGGTCACCGGTGTCCGGGTGGACCGGATGACGGGGGAGCACGAGGATCCGCAGCGTCCGGAAGGGGGACAGGCGGGCGCACTGACGACGGATCAGGACTCCGATGCCGGCCAGCCGGTGGCGCACCTCGAGGTGAACGTGGACGACGCCACCGGTGAGCAGCTGGCGTTCAGCGTCACCGCCCTCCTCGACGCCGGGGCCCACGACGCCTGGCTGTCGCCGGTGGTGATGAAGAAGGGACGACCGGGGACGGTGGTCCACGTGCTGTGCGACCCGACGCAGGTGCCGATCCTGCGAGACGTGCTGCGCAACGAGACCGGATCGCTGGGCGTCCGGATGACGCAGTCGCAGCGCTGGCCGGGGGCCAGGACGGCGGATGCCGTGCTGGTGGACGGACAGGTGGTCCGGATCAAGGTGAGCGCCCGACGGATCAAGGCCGAGTACGAGGATGTCGCCCGCCTGGCCCGGCGCTCGGGCCACCCGTTGCGGGAGGTGGCCTTCCGGGCCGAGGAGGAGTGGCGGCGGATGCAGGGCGCACCGGCAGTGTCCGGTCTCGAGCCCTCCGGCGGCCCACTGCCACCACTCGGTCTCGTTCCCGACTCGGGCGACGACCCGGCGTGAGACGGCTGTGCTGCCGGCCTCTCGCCGCCGGCGCCAGGTCGGGGCGGGTCGCCTCCTGACCGGAGGAATGCCGTTCGGTTGCGGGGGCCGAGTTCGGATGGTGGTCCGGTCAGGGTCCTCGGGTGTCGGGCGCGGTCCACCGCCAGCTGTCGCCGTCCCGCTCCAGCCTGTGGCCCTGGTGCGTCTTCAGGTAGTGGTGCCAATGGCAGAGGCGGGCCAGGTTGGACAGGGTGGTGGGGCCGCCCTGGGCGAACGGCCGGACGTGGTCGATCTCGAGCCCCTGGCGCAGTCCACAGCCGGGGACCACGCAGACGGGGTCCCGTTCGGTGAGCGCCCGCCTGAGCGACGCCGGAATGGTGCGCCCGGCGTGGGCGACGGTCGTCACGTCGACGCCGTCGGTGACCAGGACGCTCAGGATGGAGTCGACGGCCAGCCGCCGGGCCACCTCGACGGGTATGGGCCCGATGCCGGGTATCTCACAGACCTCGCCCGGTCCGACGGTGCCCCGTCGCAGCGCCTCGTGGTCGACCCGCACGTGGATCATGGTGGTCGGACCGTCGATGTCCCCTGGCGCCGACCGGGTCCGTCCGGGGTCCGACCTGTCCGGCGCTGCGTGATCTGACGCTGCCTGATCTGACGCTGCCCGATCTGACGCTGCCGGGCCCGACGCCCCGCAGGCCAGCGACACCAGGGCGTCGGCGGCAAAGGCTTTGTGGGGGGCGTCGTTGCCGACCCGGTGGCCCTCGACGGCCAGTCGGGCGGCCCGGGCCTTCACCGCCGCCAACAACCGGGCCCCCTGGTCCGGAGTCAGTCGGGCGTCGAACCGCACGGCGCCGTCACCGTCGGTCCAGTGGCGCAGGTAGCGACCCCGTCGGATCGACTCGTAGGTGTCGCCCTGGTCCTGCGCCCCGGCCTTCACCCGCCGGCACCGGAGTTTCAGCATGGTGAGCGGCTGCTTCCCGGCCGCGTCGACCAGCTCCTGTTCGGCGTCGGGTTGGTGGATGGCCGCCCCGGCGATCTCTTTGACCTGGGTCTCCGACAGCCGGCCGTTCCGCATGGCCTCGTCGGTGGCCGGAAGGGACCCGAGCTGCCGACCGGCCTCGAGCGTGTTGATGGCGGGCCCCAGACCGGTGCCGGTGGCCTCGGCGACGTGGGCTGCCGCCGACCGGTGGCCGGTCCGGCGCCAGACGTTGGACGACTCCACCCGTCGGGCGGCCAGCAGCTTGCCCGCCGCCGCCAGCTTCTCGATCTCCGAGTACGCCTCGAGCAGGCAGGCCGCATCGGTCCCGGTGACCCGCTCGGGCTCGAACTCGGCCAACAGGGACCGCAGCTCGTCGGCCAGCCCCTTCAGCGTCGCGATGGTCATGCTGCGAGACTGCCAGGGGGGTGTGACTGGTGAGGGTCACCGGCCTGCGGGCACGGCCCCCCGGACGCGGTCCCGACGGCGTGGGAGCACGGGTTGACCGTCCCCGGTGGCCGGGGGCGGCTACCGTCTCGCATGCCGGGTCGCCAGGACGGGCCAGCATGCCTCCCGTGCGCCGATGAGCCGATGAAAGGAACCAACCCCATGTCACGCGTCCGTCGCTGGTCGATCGCTCTGGTGGCCGTCGGTGCCCTCGGCCTGGCCGGGTGCAGCAGCTCGTCGTCCAGCCCGACGACGACGACTCCGAGCACCACGTCGTCGTCGGCCGCCACGGCCACGACCACAGGCGGCGCCACGGCCATCGCCCCCATTCCGGTGGCGGACCGCTCGCCGGCCGGCACCGCCGGCACGGCGCCCACCGTGGTCGTCCCCACCAGCGCCCCACCCACCCAGCTGGAGAGCGCCGACCTCATCACCGGGTCGGGCCCGGCGGTCACCAACGGGGACAGCATCACCGTGCAGTACGTGCTGGCCACCTACTCCACCCACCAGGTGGTGCAGTCGTCGTGGACCAGCCAGCCCTTCACGTTCACCGTGGGCGCCACCGGTGCGGGCTCGGTCATCCCGGGGTGGGACCAGGGTGTGATCGGCATGCAGGCCGGAGGACGGCGCGAGCTCATCATCCCCCCGAGCCTCGGGTACGGGAACTCGTCCCCCGGTGCCGGCATCGCCGCCGACGACACGCTGGTCTTCGTGATCGACCTGGTGAAGATCAACTGATCCTCGCCTGACCCACGGGGACGGGGTGGTCGGTCGACCCGCCGCTCACGAGGCGCCGGTGACAGCCAGCATGGCCAGCGCCGCCGCCAGGGCCACGGGGACGCTGACGAGGCCGATGCCCACCGTCCGGGCGACGGGCGGTCGTGAGCCGGTGGAGCGGGCCGTGCGCATCCAGAGGATCCAGGCCAACGACCCGGTCACGAAGAGATTGGGTCCGATGTCCAGTCCGACCAGCAGCGCGTAGGGATGGGGCGGCACCCGGGCGGCCAGCAGGGCGGCGGCGGGGAGGTTGTTGACCACGATCGTCGAGAGCGCGGCCACGGCTGCGGTGCCGACGGCGTCGAGGTGGGAGAGCAGGACGGCCGGCCCCGACCAGGTGCGCCCGAGCGTCCCGAGGGCCAGGGCGATGCCGAACAGTCCGACGAGGACCGGCAGGCCGACGACCCGCCTCACCTCGACCTGGTCCATCCGCCCGGAGTAGAGCCGCAACCCGGCGACCACCACCCCCACCCCGGCCACCGGGACCGCCGGCGACCTCAGGACCAGCACGAGGACGGTGACGGCGGCCACGGCCACGACTCCGAGGCCGAGGGTCAGATCCGGGGCACCGTCGGTGCCCCCGGCAGCCCGGGCGTCCGCGGCGGCGTCCGCACCGCCCGACGGTCCGGCAGGCCGTGACAGCAGCGAGCGGCGCTCGGCGATGGCGATCACCACCCCGGTGACGATCACCGAGGCCAGCCAGGGGAGGGCCATCCGGCCGAGGAACTGGCGACCGGACAGGTGGAGGTGCCCGAGCACGATGAGGTTGGTCAGGTTGGATCCGGGCAGCAGCAGGCTCCCGGCATTGGACAGCAGGAGGCACCCCACCAACAGGGCCTCCTCACCCCGCCCCCGGCTCCTCGCCGCGTAGGCCAGCACCGGGGTCAGGAAGACCACGGAGGTGTCCAGGTTGAGGAGGGCGGTGACCACGGCAACGGCGACGGCGGCCCCGGCGAACAGCGCCAACCCGTTGGGGGCCAGCCGGGCCAGGCGGCGGCCGGCGGCGGCGAAGAGCCCGTCCTGGTCGGCAGCCAGTCCCACGATCAACAGGCCACCCACCAGGACGAACGGCGACCAGACCTGCGAGGCGGCCGACGCCGCTGCCGAGCTGTCGGCGACGATGGCCACCACGGCTGCGGCACCACCGAGGACCAGAAGGCCCCCGGGGGCCAGTGCCCGGACCCTCGACGACTGTGGCGCGCTCACCTGCTCACCCAACGTGGTGTCGGACACGACAGGAGACCATGCCCGGTCGGGGCCGGGTTGAACCCACCGGGCGCGTCAGGAAGTCTCAGCCGGTCGTCACGTCCCGGCCGGCCCCGGCCCCGTGTCAGGTCCGGCGTCGGCCAGCTCGGCCAGGGGCAGAGTGCCCTCCTCCAGCTCCGCCAGGGGCATGGTCACCCGGGCCACCACGATGTCCGATCGGGCGCGCAGGGCCCGGGACAGGACCAGGTCGACCTGGTTGTGCAGGATCCGGTAGCGCAGCTGAGTGGGGATGATCACCGGGATGAGGACCACGATCTGATCGTCGGTGTGGGCCCGGAGGTCGTCGATGAACGCCACGATGGGCTCGACCACGGACGAGTAGTCGGTATGGAGGATGTGCAGGGTCACCCCGGGGTCCCACTGGTCCCAGGCCTGCTGGAGGCGCTGCTCCCGCTGCTCGCTCTCCTCGCCCTGTTCGAGGACGACGGAGACCGCCACCACCTCCTGGCCCAGCGAGAGCGCCTCGGTGACGGCGTGCTGGCTCAGGCGTGAGAGGTGGGTGATGGTGACCACCACGATGGTCCGCTTCTTGATGGGCCGGCCCGGGATCTGACCGATCCCCAGCTCGACGGCCACCTCGGCGTAGTAGCGGTGGATCCGCCGGAACAAGACGATGAACGAGGGGATGGCGATGATGACCACCCACGCCCCCTCGGTGAACTTCGAGATGAGGAAGATGACCGTGGACGCCGCGGTGATCACTGCACCGAAGCCGTTGATGAGGGCCTTGGGCCGCCAACCGGGCGGCCGGGTCCGCCGCCAGTGCACGACCAGGCCCCCCTGGGCCAGGGTGAAGCCGATGAACACGCCGATGGCGAACAGGGGGATCATGGTGTTGGTGTTGCCCCGCACCACGACGAGGAGGATGCCGGACAGGGCGGTCAGCACCCAGATCCCGTTGGCGAAGGTCTGGCGGTCCCCCCGCTGGGAGAACAGGTGGGGGAGGTAGTTGTCGTCGGCCAGCAGGCTGGCCAGGATGGGCAGCCCCCCGAACGACGTATTGGCCGCCAGCGCCAGTACGACGGTGATGGTCAGCGAGACGGTGTAGTACGCCCAGTGGCGCCCGACAGCCTCGGCCATGATCTGGCTGAGGACCGTCTGATCCGACCGGGGCCCGATGTGCCACCGGTCGGCCAGCACGGCCAGGCCGAGCAGCATGGCCCCGAGGATCACGCCGAGGAGCGCCTCGGTCCGCTTGGCCCGCACCTCCCGGGGCTCCTTGAACAGCGGGACACCGTTGGCGATGGCCTCGACCCCGGTCAGGGCACTGCACCCCGCTGAGAAGGCCTTGAGCACCAGCAGCACCGAGACCGCCTCGAGGTCCTTGGTCGGGAGCAGGGAGTGACCGGGCTGAGGGACGCCCACGGCCAGGGGATGGATCAGGCCCACCGCGATGATGGCCAGCAGCCCGACGATGAACAGCAGGGTGGGCAGCAGGAACGCCCGGGCCGCATCGCCCAGGCCCCGCAGGTTGAGGATGGTGACGACGGCGAGGATGCCGAGGCAGAGGGGCACGGTCGCCGAGGTCAGCGAGGGGAAGGCCGACGTCAGCGCGCCGACCCCGGCGGCGATGGAGACCGCCACCGTCAGCGTGTAGTCCACGATGAGCGACGCCGCCGCCACCAGGCTGGTGCCCGCCCCCAGGTTGGCCCGGGACACCGCGTAGGCGCCGCCGCCCCCCGGGTAGGCGTTGATCACCTGGCGGTACGACGTCACCAGGATGATCAGCAGGACGACGATGGCGATGGTGATGGGCAGGACGAGGTGAAGGGCGCCGGCACCGGCTGCGGCCAGCACCACGATGATGGCCTCGGGTCCGTAGGCCACCGACGTGAGGGCATCGAGGGACAGGGCCGACAGGCCCTCCACCGGCGTGATCCGCTGTCTCGAGGTCTCCTGGGCCCGGACGGGCCGCCCGATCAGTGCCCGCCAGGTCGCGGCGGCCACGCCGACGTGCTGGCTCCGCTGATCGGGCATGGCTGCACTGTACGGGATGCCCCCGTCACGGTCCGGACGACCGGTCGGGGGTTGTGGGGCCGGGCGGTGGCACCGCGCCCGGGACGGGTGCCCCTGGCCGTGATGCATCCCTGGTGCGGCTGAGCTGCACGCGGGCTGTGCCCGGGCGCCGCCCGGGTCACCCCGTCGGCGCCGCCGGCTCCGTCGCTCCGTAGGAGGAGTTGAACGCCGTCGCCGAGAGATCCGGCTCGCCCGGGGTCGACACCTGGAGATCGTTCTGGATCAGCGTGCCGGAATCGTTCTGGAAGTCGAGCCCCGCGCCGCTGAGCGGACCACCGATGGTGGTGGCGACACCGGCCCGGTTGACGTCGCCGGCCGCGGCCGAGGCCGGGGCGAAGTGGTAGTCGGCGATGGTCGAGACGGAGCGGCCCACCATCGGTGCCTCCACGATGAACTCGGCGGAGCCGCCCGGTCCCTTGTAGACCTGGGTGGTCGTGAAGCTCCAGTCCTCGGACAGGTCCACCAGGCGGATGTTCCACCTGTTGGTCACGACCTTGGTCTTCTTCTTGGTCACGGTGGTGGTGGAGGTCTGCACGATGGTGGCACTCATCGAATCCCCCGGCAGGACGGGGTCGGGGATGGTGGTCTCGGCGGCCGGCAGGATCTCCCACCAGGCGCTGTAGTGGGCACTGCCGTCGTAGTAGTCCTGCTCGGTGCCGGTCTGGATCAGGTGGGTGTTGTCGAACCCGTCGATGCCCAGCCAGGCCGACGAGTACCAGACCGAGCCGGTGTCAGCGGCTCCGGCGGTGACCGAGGGCACGGTCCACGACCCCGAGACCGACGTGAAGTGCCCCGTTTCGGCGTAGCCCGACCAATTCGACGACGACCAGGTCGACCTGGTCGCCCGGTGGGCACCGGGGGCGGCCGGGACGCGGTACCAGTTGGTGATCACCGGAGCAGGGGCAGTGGCGGGGGCGGCTCCCGCCGACCCGGCCACGGCCGGGCCGGCCAGCACCAGGGCCGCGGCCATCGCTACCGTCAGCTTCGCCACGCGGTCGTTCCTCATGTTCCCCCTCCGAGACCCGTGCCGTCCGTGGCCGTCGCCGGCCCGCGGGTCCATCGCCGTTGGCCAGGACGCTACCAAGGCCAGCGACGGGATGTCTGATGGCCGCCGGAGCAGCCACGGTCCGTGCCCGGGCGGCCCGGCCCGGCGTGGTCAGGGCGTGCTCGCCCGGCGTCGTCGGCGTCAGACCCCGGTGGCCCCTCGTGCCGGCTCCGGTTCCCGTGCCCTCCGGTGGCCCATCCACGACATCGCCCAGTCATCGAGGGGTTGGAGGGCCTGTCCGAGGGATGCTCCGGTCTCGGTCAGCGAGTAGGCGCCCCCGTCGCTCTGCTCGATCAGCCCGGCCCCGCCGAGCTCCCGCAGCCGGTCGTAGAGGACGCTGGACGACATTCCGTCGCACCGGTCGCGCAGCGCCCGGGCCCCCACCGGTCCGCCCCGGAGCTCCCAGAGGATCCGGAGGGACCATCGCCGGCCCAGCAGGTCCATCGCCGCCATGAGCGGCCGGCCAGTGGTCGATCCACGGACTGCAGCCCGCCTTTCCTGCCGCCGCTCATCGGCCATGACACCCTCAACTTCCCGGTCTTGCGTTTCGATTTCCAAAACTCTACACTCGCAGATGTTTCGGAAATCAAAACACAGGAGGAACCATGCCCAGGATCGAACCGGTCGCCCCGCCCTACGGGGCCGACGTCGGCCGACGACTCGAGGCGATGATGCCGCCAGGAGTGCCGCCCATCCAGCTGTTCCGGACCTTCGTGCGGAACCTGCCGATGGCCGACGCCATGGGCACATGGGGAGGCTACGAGCTCAGCAGGCGGCTCTCACTCTCCATGCGTGACCGGGAGATCGTCATCGACCGCACCTGTGCGCGGTGCGACTGCGAGTACGAGTGGGGCGTCCATGTCGCCTTCTTCGCCGAGCGGGTCGGGCTGACCGGTGCCCAGGTGGCCTCGCTCACCCACGGCGACGCGACCGACGCATGTTGGCGTGACGAACGGGACCGCGTCCTCATCGAGGCGGTGGACTCGCTGCACGACACGGCGAGGATCGACGACGTGCTCTGGGGCCGCCTTGCCCGGGTGTTCGCCGACGACGAGCTCCTCGACCTGCTGATGCTGTCCGGCTGGTACCACGCCATCAGCTTCACGGCCAACGGCGCCCAGGTGGCCCTGGAGCCGGATGCCCCGCGCTTCGACGATCTGCGGTGAGCTCAGGCGTCCAACGAGTACCGGTAGACGTTGGTCGACCGGGTCTCGAATCCGATCCGCTGGTAGAGGCGGTTGGCCGCCTCACGGCTGGGGCGGGAGGTGAGGTCGACCGACTTGGCTCCCGCCGCCCGGGCCCGGTCCAGCGCCGCACGCACCAGCGCCTCGCCGGCGCCCGAGCCGCGAGCTGTCTCCTCGACCACGACGTCCTCGATCCATGACAGCAGCCCGGTCGGTACGCGGAAGACGGCCAGGGTCAGCGTGCCGACGATGCGGTCAGACCGGTCCCGGGCCACCAGCAGGATGGACGCGTCCGAGGCCGCGATCGCTTCGAGTTCGGCGCGACCCGGCGGCGGCGACGAGGAGGACAGCTGAGGCACCAGCGCGGCGAACGCCTCGACCAACCCGTCGTCGACCTCGGCCGCCGCCACTTCGGACACCTCGACCTCGGCCCCGGAATCGGTGGATGGCGCCGGTGCGGTCACAGGGTCGGAGTGTAGCCAGGCGGCCCTGGGGGACCGCGGCGGACGGGGGTCAGTCCCGTTCGGGGTTGCCGCGCCAGACCGGTGACCGCACCGAGTCGTAGAGTACCTCGACCGGCTCACCCCGCAGGGCGGCGAAGACGTGTGCCCCCCACCGTTCCGCCCCCGCCAGGGGGAAGGGCAGCTCGTCCAGGGCGAACCAGCCCACGTCGGCGCATTCCAGCGGATGGGGCTCCAGCGTGCCGCCGACCGCCCGGCACTGGAACACCAGCGAGTAGAGCGGTATGCGGCTGATGCCGATCCGGAGCCCGTCCAGCACGGCGATGAGCCGGACCACCTCGACCTCGATGCCGGTCTCCTCGAGGACTTCCTTGACCACCACCTCGGCCGCCGAGTACCCGATGTCGGCCCAGCCCGTCGGATACAGCCACACGCCGGAATCGGCCCGCTGCACGAGCAGGATCTCACCCTTGTCGTTGCCCACGGCGGCGCCCACGGCCACCTTCGGGGTGACGTAACCGGGCACGCCCTTGCCCACGGTGTCCAGCCACTCCTCGACGATCCCGTCAGCGTCCTCGGCCCCCTCCGGGCCCAGGTCGGCGGCCACCCGGATGTCGGCGGCCACGTGCAGGACCTCCTCGAAGCGCTCCTGCTCGTAGAGGGACTCGGTGAAGCCCAGGCCGGTCCGCGCGATGCCCGCCAACGCCTCGCTCCACCGGATGAGCTGCTTGGGAGAGGGTGTGGGGTCCACCAGCCCGACGCTACCCCCTGCCGAGGCAGAGCCGCATCCATCGTGCACAATGGAGTGTGGCCGTGAACGAAGACTGTCGCCATTACATCATGCAGACCACGTCCCACGAGGAGAAGCTCGAGCGGTGCCGGGTCGGCGCCAACGAGCAGATCCCCTTCGCCTGCCCCGAGGGCTGCCTGTTCTACGAGCCCCGCAAGGTGTCCGGGGCCGGGTGGACCATCCGCACCCCCGACGAGAGCTGATCCCGCCGCCCCGGTCCCGTCGGACGGACGGGACCTGACTCAGCTCTCGACCACGTCGCCGAGCAGGTCCACCCGGACGCCCGAGGACTGCAGCCAGGCCACGGCACGTTCGACCGCCGCCCCGTCCCCGTCCAACTCGCAGACGATCCAGCCGCTGTCCTCGCCCACATCGGCCCGGCGGATGTTGGGGACAACGTCGAACTCCTGGACCATCCGGCCGAGGATGGGCTCGCGCACCAGGGCCTCGGGGAAGGTGAGCTTGACCCGCACCCCGATCATCGGAGTGACCCGGTGCGGTGGGGCCGGGCCGGGGCCGTCCGCCCGCCGGACAACGCATCGTTGAGGTTCCCGGACCGGAACCCGTCGAGGTCGAGGGTGACATACCGGTAACCGGCCCGGTGGATAGCCTCGCTGACCTCGTGCCGGGCGGCGACCACGGCGGCCAGGTCGTCAGGTGGCACCTCGATGCGGGCCGTGTCGCCGTAGTGGCGGACCCTGAGCTGGCGGAATCCCAGCTCCCGCAGGGCCGACTCGGCCCGGGTCACCGACTGCAGGGTGCCGAGCGTGACGGGGGTGCCGTAGGGGATCCGCGAGGCCAGGCAGGCGGCAGCCGGCTTGTCCCAGGTCCGCAGGCCCAGTCGCCGCGACCACTCCCGCACGTCCGCCTTGGTGAATCCCGCCTCCACCAGGGGGAACCGGGCTCCGGCCTCGAGGGCGGTCTGCTGGCCCGGCCGATGGTCGCCCAGGTCGTCGAGGTTCACCCCGAGGACCATGGTCGGGCCCGGACAGGCGTTCCCCGAGGCCGACGGGGCCGACGCCGACGTGGCCGACGTGATGGCGCTCAGCCCGTCCATCAAGGAGGCCTTGCAGTGGGAGCAGCGTGTGCCGTCGTTGGCCACGTAGGCGGGGTCGGCCAGCTCGTCCGTCTCGATCTCGTCGTGGCGCAGGCCCCACTCGGCGGCCAGGCTTCGGCAGTCGGCCCGCTCCTCGGGGGCCAGCGAGGGCGACACGGCCGTCACGCACTGGACCTGCCCCGTCCCGAGGGTGTCGGTGGCCACCCAGGCCAGGAACGAGGAGTCGGCCCCGCCGCTGAAGGCCACCACCATCGGTCCGATCCGCTGCAGGCAGGCCCTCAGGCCGTCGAGACCACCCGCCGCCGGCGGGTCACCCATCCACGGTCACCTGGGCCAGGACCGTCTCCACCGGCGCCACCAGCCCGGTCAGGAACGGGCCGAATTCGGCGAACCGGGCCGAGCCCTCGTCGAAGCGCATGGTGTAGACGCAGTCCTTCAGGTCGTCGGGATGGACGCCGAACAGGGTGACCCCCCACTCCCAGTCGTCGATGCCGGTGGAGCCGGTGATGACCTGGACCACCCGGCCCTTGAAGGCCCGACCCGCCGTGCCGTGGCCGTACATCATGGCCTTGCGCTCCTCGAAGGGCATGGTGAACCAGTTGGACCCTTCGGCGTCGCCCCGACGCTTGGACATCGGGTAGAAGCAGAACGCCGTCATCCCCTCGGGCGGCAGCACGGGATGCAGGCGGGCCTCTTTCATCTCGTCGGGGACGCCCGCCGCGTACTCGGACACCTCGGTGAGCGACACGTACGAGTCCACGACCACCAGGCCGGCCGCCTGCAGGTCGGACTGCAGTCGGCGAAGGCGCCAGAGGTCGGCGCCGAGGGCCATGAACCCCAGGTCGGCCTTGTGGCCCAGCATGGCCACCGACACCACCTGCACCTGGTCCGCCTCGGCCCGCTTGACCGCCTGGACCACGGCCTGGGTGTCGCAGGTCGGGACCCCCGGCTGCGAGGAGGATTCCGAGAGCTTGCAGAACAGGTGGAGCACACCCCAGCCGACGGACGGGACGAGGGGTTCGGTCACGGTCCCAGTCTAGGGAAAGAACGAGGGCGCCCTGTCGGGCGCCCTCGGTTCGGTACTGTGACAACCCCGGTGGGGGCGGGCCCGGCGATCCGGGCCGCACGGGACTAGAAGTCGTCCATACCCCCGGGCATGGCCGGTGCGCCCTCTTCGGGCTTGTCCACGATGACCGCCTCGGTGGTCAGGAACAGGGCCGCGATGGAGGCGGCGTTCTGCAGGGCCGACCGGGTCACCTTGACGGCGTCGATCACACCCGTCTTGAACAGGTCCTCGTACTCGCCGGTGGCGGCGTTGAGGCCCTCATTGGGCTTCTTGAGGTTGCGGACCTTGTCCACGATGACCCCACCCTCGAGACCGGCGTTGACGGCGATCTGCTTGAGGGGCTCCTCGACGGCCCGGGCCACGATGCGGGCACCGGTGGCCTCGTCGCCCTCCAGCTTGTCGGCGGTGTCGAGCACGGCGGCCTGGGCCCGCAGCAGGGCGACCCCACCACCGGGGACCACACCCTCCTCGATGGCGGCCTTGGTGGTGGACACGGCGTCCTCGATGCGGTGCTTCTTCTCCTTGAGCTCCACCTCGGTGGCGGCACCGACCTTGATGACGGCCACGCCGCCCGACAGCTTGGCCAGACGCTCCTGGAGCTTCTCTCGGTCGTAGTCGGAGTCGGTGTTCTCGATCTCGGCCTTGATCTGGTTGATCCGGCCCTTGATCTCGTCGTCCGAGCCGCCGCCCTCGACCACCGTGGTCTCGTCCTTGGTGACGACCACCTTGCGGGCGGTGCCCAGCAGGTCGAGGCCCACGTTCTCGAGCTTGAGGCCGACCTCCTCGGTGACCACCTGGCCGCCGGTGAGGATGGCGATGTCCTGGAGCATGGCCTTGCGGCGCTCACCGAAGCCGGGGGCCTTGACGGCCACGCTGCGGAAGGTGCCACGGATCTTGTTGACCACCAGGGTGGCCAGGGCCTCACCCTCGAGGTCCTCGGCGATGATCACGAGGGGCTTGCCACCCTGCATGACCTTCTCGAGCAGGGGAAGCAGGTCACGTACGGCGGTGATCTTCGAACCGACCAGCAGGACGTAGGCGTCCTCCATGACCGCTTCCATGCGCTCGGGGTCGGTCACGAAGTAGGGGGAGATGTAACCCTTGTCGAAGCGCATGCCCTCGACCAGGTCCATGTCCATGCCGAAGGTCTGGGACTCCTCGACGGTGATGACGCCATCCTTGCCCACCTTGTCGATGGCCTCGGAGATCATCCCGCCGATCTCGGTGTCGGCAGCGGAGATGGACGCCACCTGGGCGATCTGCTCCTTGGAGTCGGTCTCCCGGGCGATGCCGCGCAGTGAGGCGACGGCGGACTCCACCCCGGCCTCGATGCCCTTCTTGAGGGACATGGGGTTGGCCCCGGCGGCCACGTTCCGCAGTCCCTCGTGGACCATGGCCCACGCCAGGACGGTGGCGGTGGTGGTGCCGTCGCCGGCGACGTCGTCGGTCTTCTTGGCGACCTCTTTGACCAGCTCGGCGCCGATGCGCTCGAACGGGTCCTCGAGCTCGATGTCCTTGGCGATGGACACGCCGTCGTTGGTGATGGTGGGGGCGCCCCACTTCTTGTCGAGGACGACGTTGCGGCCTTTGGGTCCGAGGGTGACGCGAACGGCGTCGGCGAGCTTGTTCATGCCGCTCTCGAGGGACCGGCGGGCCTCCTCGTCGAACGTGATCAATTTGGCCATCTGGTGTTCCTCCGTGGTGGTTAGCACTCTGCACTGTCGAGTGCTAACAGCAAACCACGTCTGGGGCGCCCGCGCAACAGCAGGATGGCTCCGAACCTCTCGAACGGCGCCGTTCTCAGGCTCGGACCCGAACGTGCCGATAGGTCAGCATGCGACGGGCAGGCGCATGCATGGGTACAGCTATGGCCGCACTCCTGCTGGCGGGCGCGGTCGCGTTTCCCCAGGTGGCGTGGGCTACCAGCGCCAGAAAGACCGTGGAGGTCCGGGCCGTCGTGCGGCACCCCAGGCCTTACCGGTGCGTGCTGTGGGTCGGCCCCACCGGGCGGCGGGCCACGGCCTCGACCGCTGACGGCGGGTCCGCTGACGGCGGGTCCGCTGACGGCGGGTCCGCCGACGCATCGCCGTCGCCGACCACCCGTCCCCAGCCCACGGGCGACATGACGGTCGAGATCCCGCCCGTGGCCATCGTGCGGGCCCACGGCCGACGTCTGTTCGTGACCACCAACACCGAAGGGCCCCCGAACGCCCGGGAGGCCATCTATTACGTGTCCACGTCCAGCAGCGGTGTGGCCCCGGACTCCATCCGCGAGCTGGTGATCGCCGGCTGCCCGGCCCACAGCATCCGCTGAGCGGTCCCTGGGCGCTCCGCACCGCTGGCTGACGGCAGGCGCGGCCCCGTGTCCCCTGGCCTGTGGTCCGCTGCCGGACACCCGCCCCAACAGCTGTCACCCCGCACGATCAGGGGAATTGCCTCTTTCCGTCCGGAGAAGTGAGGTGTAACAATACTTCTCCTCTCTATGAGAGGGGAATTGATCCCGGCCGGTCGCCGAGGAACGGCGGGCACCGTCCGAAGATCCCCTGGTGAGGCGTGTACGGGACTGATGAACATCGACGAACGCAGCCGTCGGCGGTTGCCGGCCGTGGAGGAGCGCTACATGACCGTCGCCATCGACGAGCTTCCGTCCGCAGGGATGATCGTGCCTGGGGTCGCATGGCTCGGTGACGCCCAGCGGGCGACGAAGACGGGTCTCAGCCTCCTGTTCCTGACGGCCGGGATCACGGTGCAGGATACGGAACCCCCCGGCGAGACACTGCTGGCGTGGTCCGACCTGGACAGCGTCTCCTGTGACCACGAGGTGTTGCTGACCGACGGTCGGGCGGCTGCGGTGCTGGAGAGACGGTCGGGCGACCAGTCGATCCAGTTCCTGCTGCCCAACGACACCGTTGCCCCAGGTCAGGTGGCCTACTTGCGCCAGGCGCTCCCGGCGTGGCTGGACCGGTACCGGGGGCCGGCACCTGCGGATGTTCCTCCGGTCCCGACCCGGTGGGATGCGCCTCAGGCCTCCTCCTCCAACAGTGCCTGGGAGGGCGCCGTCCCGGGCGGGACGGCTGCGGTGGCCGGGGCCTCGGTCGTGGCGGGCAACGGGCTCGCCACGGGCAACGGGCATCCGACGGGCAACGGGCTCGCAGCCGGCAACGGGAATGCGCCGCGGGTCACCCCGATGCCGCCCGCCCCCGCCGCACAACCCGCCCAGCCTCCACTCTCGGCACCGCCCGCCCCCGCTCCTGTGATCGCCCCTCCGGCCGTGCCGGCCACCTGGGCGCCCCCGGCCGCGACGCCGCCTGCACCGACGGCCTGGGTGCAGATCCCGCCGCCCCGTCCCGCTACTCCGGCGACCGATCCAGGAGTGGTGCCTCCGGTGACGACCCAGCAGGCGCCGTTACTGGGAAGGCCCCCGACCTACTCGGGATCTGCGGGCTCGCCCGCCCTGTCGATGCCCGTCGCCCCCACGGCATGGTCGGACCTGCCGGCCACCGTTCCGCTCATCGCCGCCCCCCGGCCGACGCCACGTGTCGCTCCCGAATCCGAACCTGCACCCATGGCTGTCACGGCCGGCGTCCCCGTGCCGCCGGCCACGGGGACGGAATGGGTCGTTCCCGCCGAGGCCGTCCCGGCCCCCGAGCAGGTCAACGAGCGTTCGGGCGAACCGGAGGCACCCAGGCGGGCGGGGAGAACGTGGCGGGTCGCCGTGATCGCCCTGGTCGTGATCCTGGTCGCCCTGATCGGTGGGGCGGTGTACCTGATCACGAGGCCCACCCACGGCCCCTCCACGACCGCCTCACCGGCGACCATCGCCCTGGCCAAATCGATCAATGTCAGGATTTCCGACCTGCCGGCAGGCTGGATCGCCACACCCGCAGCCGCGCCGGTGGCGCCCTCGTCCCCTCTGATCCACTACCAGGCGGAGCGGTCCCTGGCGACGTGCATCGGCCAGCCATTGGCGGCGGTCAAGGGGTGGCTGGGCGGCGCCGCGTTTCCGGGCGCGGTCGTGACCGCCACCTCACCGACATTCCAGAGTGGGGCGGCGCCGATCGTTCGGATCTTCTCCACGACGACGGTGCTGGCGTCGGCGTCGGAGGCCCAGTCGTTGGCGGCGTTCTTCGACGCCCCCAACTTCGGCCAGTGCTTCGGCCAGTACCAGGCGGCGGCAGTGGTGGCGCCCGCCACGGCCCAGGTGCAGCCGGTTCCTCTCACCGCCCCGGCCGGGGTGAAGGCGCATGGCTACCTGACGACCTTCACCCTGGCTGACCACAGCAGCGTGGTGGTCGGTGAGGCGTTCATCGTCGGCGGCACCACCGTGACGGTCCTGTCCCCGTCTTCGGATGGCCCGTCCATTCCGGCCTCGGACTTCGCCCCGGCCTTCTCTGCGGTGGCCGGACGGGTGTCCCGGGCCTCCGGGCAGTAGTTCCGCGCCTCGGGTCCCCTCCGTCGGCGGTGCGGTGACCGCCCCGCGGGACGATGCGTGACCCCGGACCGATCGGAACGTCATCAGCGGAGGACTGATCCCATCGGTCGGTTCGCCTGAGGTCAGTCGGACACTGGGGACGGGTTCGACGTGGCCTCGGGGAACCGGCGCACCGGTCCGGCCGCGCTCCGAGGGTCGATGTCGGTTGCTTCGGTGCTCGAGCCATCACTATCCGTGAGTTTCTGAGGGTTCGCTTGACAAGGATTGGTGCCCTCTATACATTCCCCTTAATCCCGATCAAATAAGTCGGAATTATGGGAATGAGGGTCATCGGGTGGAGCGAGCCGAGAGTCCCCTGAACGAACAAGGAGCACGTGGATGCGCAGTGCAGCTGAACACGACGGACGGAGGAACTGAGCGGTGAAGAAGAGCAACATTCTCAAATTCGGCCTGATCGGAGTGGCGGCCACGGTGCTGCCGCTCGTCGGGGCCAGCCAGGCGTTCGCCGACTACGCACCACAGCCGGGCGACGTCGTGGGCGTGGGTGGCGACACGCCGCAGTACGCCCTCCAGTTCGGGGCCGACGGGGACACCAGTGGTGACCTCGGATGGAACAGCGCCGGTGCCTACAACCGCCTGGTGACGTTCAACGCCACGGCGGACGGCAACGGCCGGTCCGCCTACACCAACAGCGTCACCACCGGCACGGCGTCGGTGGCCCTCAACCCCACCGACGTCCTGCGGGCCGGCACGGTGCCCGTCCAGCGGGTCCAGAGCAGCGGTGCCAGCATCACGGCACTCTTGGCCGACACCAGCACGCCTGAGACGATCAACTTCGTCTTCAGCGCCAGCGAGCCGACTGCGGCGCAGCAGAGCCAGGCCGGCACCCAGGGCTGGGGCTACCTGCACGTCGTGGAGATCGGGACGGACTCGGTCCAGGTCGCAGTCGACAACGCGGCGACCAATGCCCCGTCGGGTCTGTCGGTTGCAGATCTGCTGAAGATCTACACGGGCGCGTACACCACGTGGAATCAGATTCCGGGCAACTCGGGCGGTTCGACCGATGCCATCGTCCCGCTGCTCCCACCGTCGGGGTCGTCCATCTATAAGACATTCATCGCCGACCTGACGACGGCTAACGGGGGTACCGCACCCACCATTGCCTCCAGCGTCAAGACGGTGGAGCAGAACGACCCCACCGCCATCACGTCCAACGCCAGCTCGGCCGACGCCATCGTGCCGTTCTCGGCGGCACGACTGGCGCTCTGGAACGACGGGTACTTCCACAACCCGAACACGGTCTTCCCGGGGAGCTCGACCTCGCTGACCCCCGGCGTGAAGCTCCTGTCGGGAACCCCGGGTGACGGGACCGTGTACTCCAGCCCCATCACCGACTACGTCATCTTCCGACAGAGCGACGCCTCGTCGACGACGTCGTTCGAGCCGGGTGGGACGAAGAACTGGGTGCAGTCGCTGTTCTCCAATCCCGGTGGCTCGTCGCCGTTCTTCGCCAAGTCGACCGGCCAGGCCCTGATCGCCGCTTCGGGCGTGACGCCTGTCTACAACGACCTGGGCGACGTATCGCACGGCTAGCCATGCCCGACGAACGGATCGGGTGGGTGTCGACATCGGGCACCCACCCGATCCGGACCGGTGGGACGCCCCCTGTCCCGACCGGGCCGTATGCCTCACCGTGACCCGCACCATCCCTATCAGCACACAGAAGGAACGGAACCAACCAACATGAAGAAGCTCTTCACATCCCTAGCGGCGGTGAGCCTGATCACTGTCACCATGGGATCCCTCGCCGTAGGGCTCTCCGGCAGCGCCTTCGCTGCCGGGAACCCGCCGTGGGAACCCGTGGCCAATCCGCCGCAAGCGGGCAGCCTGACGTTCTACAACGCCGCCGGCCAGCAGATCACCGGCGGGTCGACCACGGCCCAGCCGTTTGCGGCCTACGTCCAGGGATCGACCGTGCTCCACGCGGGCGACACCAAGGCCACCGTGCTCGGCTACACGCCGGTCAACGGGGAGGCACCCGGTGCGTGGACCGGTGAGGCCATCAGCGCCTCCACCACGTTCCCGAACGCGTCCGCCCCCGGAAGCCTCGGCACGTCGTCGCTGCCCCTGGTCACGGGTGCGGCCGGCGACGAATCGATCGCCACGTACGTGGGGGACATCCCCAACACCGACACCTCGAGCGACGGCTACGCCGGGCTCTACGTGCTCCGCCTGAAGACCTCCGGGACGTCGGCCGGTGTGTCGACGAGCTACGACTCGGCTGACATCCAGGTCACCGGGAGCACCTGGTCGGTCGTCTATCCGACTCCGACCTTGACCAGCACGTCGACGTCGCTGAGCGCGCTGCCCGCCAGCCCCCAGGTGTCGGGGACCTCGGTCAACCTCACGGCCACGGTGACCCCCTCGGCTCCGGGCACGGTGCAGTTCGAGAGTGGCGGGACCGACGTCGGGACCCCGGTGACGGTCACCGGTGGCACGGCGAGCCTGGCGACCACCGCACTGCCGGTCGGCACCGACAGCCTGAGCGCTGTCTTCACGCCGGCGCAGTTCTCGGCCTACAGCGGGTCGACCGGTACCGCCTCGTACACCATCAACCCTGCGCCCGCCGCGACGACGTCGTCGGCCCTCGGGATCAACCCGTCGACCGCAGCCGCCGACACGGCCGTGGCGCTCACCGCCACGGTGTCCAGCGGAGGCAGCACCGTTGCCTCGGGTGCCGGTACCGTCGACTTCTACGACAACGGGACCAGCACGGCTGACACGGTGACCGGTGGTTCGCTCCTGCAGGCCGTGCCGGTCGGTGCCGGGGGAGTGGCGACGCTCAACTACAGCTCGTTCGCCGTGGGTACCCACAACATCGTGGCGGAGTTCCTGCCCACGAACACGACGGTGTACCAGAGCTCACTGTCCCCGTCGGTGCCGTTCGTGGCGACCGCTCCGACCTACCTGCCCGACGCACAGACCGTCGAAGTGGGGATTCCGGCCGGGACGCTCACCATCACGACCCCGTACACCCCGGCCACCCCGTTCCAGCTGGGCACGGCCTCGCTGAACGTGGGTGATTCCGAGTTCACCGCCAGTGCTGCCTTCGGGACCCCCGCCAGCGACGGCCCCAACGGAGGCATTACCATCACCGACACCCGTGCCGGTGACCTCCCGTGGACGGCCTCGGTCGAGACCAGCAACTTCACCGACGGTGCACCCACACCGGACGTGATCAACGGTCAGAACCTGTCGTTCACCGGAGTGACACCGTCCTACATCAGCGGGAACGCTCTGCAGAGTCCCGATGTGACCACGTACCAGAACCCCACCGGTTCGAGCGTCCCGTACGGCCCCAGTGCCACCGGGACGGACGGGATCGGAGGAGAACAGCATGAGTTCGCCTCCGCCGCCGCGGGTGCCGGTCAGGTGTACATCAACGGAGTGCTCACGCTGATTGCGCCGACATCGACGCCGGCCGGTACGTACACCGCCACGCTGACCTTCACCATCTCGTAGGGGAGGGACCCCTGTCGGGCCGGCCCGGAGGGATCGTCCCTCCGGGCTCAGCCCCCATCAATTGAGGAGAGCGGGCGGCTGCCGATTGGCGTGCCGCCCGCTCTCCTTTCTCCGTGTGTGACGGCCGGATCCTCTCCCTGCGTGACCGCGAAATGACAAAGCACATAAATACGATAGATTTGCTCGCCAATGAATAATCCTGAGATCCCTACCGACGCAGCACCGACCCCGCTGGCCAGGACTTTTGCCTGGCTGCCGGTCTGCGTCATCGGTGGGGTCATGGTCAGTGCGCTCTTGAGTTGGAGCGGACCCGTGGGGGCTGCCGTGGCCAAGTCCAAGGCCGCGACGAGGATCACGTTCGGGATCGAGCCGGCATCGACTACCGGTGCCGACGGTCGCCCCAATTTCAAGTTCGGCGTCACGCCGGGAGCCACCCTCTTCGACCACGTGGCCGTGGTGAACTACTCCTCGGTACCACTCCAGCTGCAGCTCTACGCCACCGACGCGGTGGAGACGGCCGGGGGTGGGTTCGGCCTGCTCCCCGCCGCGGCCACGCCGACGGGCGTGGGGTCGTGGATCAGCTTTCCTCAGGGCACCGGATCCGTGGACGTGCCGGCGGAGACGGGCGGGAAGCCCGGCCAGGTGGTCGTGCCCTTCACCGTCGACACCCCCGCCACGGCGACGCCCGGTGACCACGTGGGAGGGATTCTCGCCTCGCTCCAGACATCGGCCACCAACAGCAGCGGGCAACGGGTGATCCTCGACCAGCGGGTCGGCACCCGCGTGTTCGTCCGGGTCTCCGGGCCGCTGGTGCCGAAGGTGGTGATCACCAACGCGAAGGCCTCGTACGCCGGCACGGCCAATCCCTTCGGGACGGGCCAGGTGAAGGTCAGCTACGTGGTGTCGAACACAGGTGACGTCGACATGTCGCTGGTCGACCAGTCGGTCTCGGTGTCGGGGTTGCTCGGATCGAAGCGTCGGGTGGACGTGGCCAAGATCCCCCTCCTGCTTCCGGGCGCCTCCGTGCCGGAGAGCGTCGTCGTCACCGGTGTGTGGCCCGAGATCCTCCTCCACGCCAAGGAATCGGCTCAACCACTGGTCCCGGTCGGGACCAACGTGCCGGCCCTGGCCGCGGTCACGTCCAGCCAGTCGGTACTGGCCATCCCGTGGACACTCCTCATTCTCATCATCCTCGTGATCCTGGGCATCTACCTGCTGGTCCGCGCCCGGTCCCGCAGGAAGTCCCCGACGAAGCAGGTGCGGTGATGGGTGTCAGGGGACGAGGGGCGCACCTGATCGTGGCCGTGGGGCTGTGCCTGGTCGGGTCCCTGATGGTGTCGGGGCGGGCAGGGGCGACGACGACGGTGCCGTACACGGACCCCAATGCCGTCGGGTACATCGGTCTGTGCAATCAGGCCGGCCAGCAGATCACCAGCGGAAGCATCACCACGACCCCGTTCGTCTGGCGCGCCGTCTCCAGCCAGGCGGCGCAGGCCCCGTACAACAATGCCGGAAGGACGGCGACCCTGTACGGGTACCAACCCCAGCAGGGGCTCCTGCCCGGTGAGTGGAGCGGAGAGCAGCTGACGTCGTCGGCCCGGTATTCGAATCCGGCCAACCCCATGGCAGCGGCGACGGACGGCGACGACTCCCTGGAGGACTTCATCCAGGACTACCCGCCGCGGTGGGACGGGTTCTTCCAGCTCCGCATCTATCTGAGCACGGCGGACGAGCAGGCCTACGACCTCCACTACCCGGCCCTGAACATCCAGGTGACCGGTGACACCTGGCACGCCGTCGGCGGAGGACCGGTCAACTGCACGTCCGGAACGTCGGAGTCGTTGGAGACCATCGTGCTCCCCCCATCGAAGATCACCTCGCCGGGTGGCTCGTCCACCGGTGGGAACAAGGGCGCGGCCACAGGCGCCAAATCGACCACGGCAACGACGAACGCCTCCACCTCGGCGTCGTCCGGGTCCGGATCCGGTGACGGAACCGGTGCAGCGGGCCAGTCCTCCGCCGTGGAGCAGCCAGCCAGTGCCACCAGCCACACCCTGGTGGTGGTGGTGCTCGTGGCGATCGTGATCGTGATCCTCGCCCTGGGCTCCCTGTTCCTGCGACGTCGCCGACTGGCTTCTCCCGCAGCACCGGGCGGTCGCCACCGCTCCTCGACGAAAGGTTCCAGCTCGTGAGCACCCGTATGTCCGGCTCGTGGAAGGCGGTGGTCACGTCGGCTGTGGTCGCCCTCGTGATCGGGACCGGACTGACCGTCGGGGTCATCGCCGCCTCGGCGTCGGGCAACCCGCCATGGGAGCCCGTGGCCAATCCTCCCGAGGTCGGCAGCCTGACCTTCTACAACGCCGCCGGCCAGCAGATCACCGGGGGGTCCACCACGGACCAGCCGTTCGCGGCCTACATCCAGGGATCGACGGTCCTCCATGCCGGTGACGTCAAGGCCACCGTGCTCGGCTACACGCCGGTCGACGGGGAGGCCCCCGGGGCGTGGACCGGTGAGGCCATCAGTGCCTCGACCACCTACCCGAATGCGTCCGCTCCCGGCGACCTCGGCACGTCGTCACTCCCGCTCGTCACGGGTGCGGCCGGCGACGAGTCCATCGCCACCTATGTGGGGGACATCCCCAACGCCGACACGTCGAGCGACGGCTACGCCGGCCTCTACGTGCTCCGGGTGAAGACGTCCGGCACATCGGCCGGTGTGTCCACGAGCTATGACTCGGCCGACATCCAGGTCACCGGCAGCACCTGGTCGGTGGTGTATCCGACGCCCACGCTGTCCACCACCACCACGACGCTCACCACCTCGCCCACCAGTCCACAGGTGGCCGGGACCTCGGTGACCCTGACGGCCACGGTGAGCCCTTCGGCCCCGGGTACCGTGCAGTTCGAGAGCGACGGATCCGACATCGGGAGCCCGGCGACGGTCACCGGCGGCACCGCGACGCTCTCCACCACCGCGCTGCCGGCCGGCACCGACAACCTGAGCGCCGTCTTCACCCCCGCGCAATTCGCGGCGTACAGCGGCTCGACGGGTACCGCGTCGTACACCATCAACTCGACGCTGAACCCCACCACCACGACACTGACGACCACCCCGTCCAGTCCACAGGCCTACGGCACGTCGGTGACCCTCAACGCGGCGGTCACACCGGGGGTGGACGGCTCCGTGCAGTTCCAGTACGGATCGGGGACGCCCACGCAGATCGGGACCCCGGTGCCGGTGAGCGGTGGCACCGCCTCCACCTCGACATCCACGCTGCCGGTCGGGACCGACCAGCTCAGCGCGGTGTTCACCCCGACCACGCCCGGCTACGCCGGCTCGACGAGCGCGGCCGTCCCGTTCACGGTGACCGGGATCCCGACCACCACCACACTCACCACCACCCCGTCCAGCCCCCAGGTCACCGGAACGTCGGTGACTCTCAACGCCGCGGTGACTGCCGGAGTGGACGGCTCCATCCAGTTCGGGTACGGATCGGGCACACCCACCCCCATCGGCAGTCCGCAGACGGTCAGCGGTGGCACCGCGTCCCTTTCGACGACGGCCCTCCCTGTCGGGACCGACCAGCTGAGTGCGGTGTTCACCCCGACCACGGTCGGCTACGCCGTCTCGACGAGTGCCGATGTCCCGTTCGTCATCGATCCGCTCACGGCGACCACCACGACACTCACCACCACCCCGTCCAGTCCACAGGCCTACGGCACGTCGGTGACCCTCAACGCGGCGGTCACGGCGGGGGTGGACGGCTCCGTGCAGTTCCAGTACGGATCGGGGACGCCCACGCCGATCGGGACCCCGGTGCCGGTCAGCGGTGGCACCGCCTCCACCTCGACATCCACGCTGCCGGTCGGGACCGACCAGCTCAGCGCGGTGTTCACCCCGACCACGGTCGGCTACGCCGGCTCGACGAGCACGGCCGTCCCGTTCACGGTGACCGGGATCCCGACCGCCACGACACTCACGACCACCCCGTCCAGCCCCCAGTTCGCCGGAACCTCGGTGACGCTGAACGCCGCGGTGACTGCCGGAGTGGACGGCTCCATCCAGTTCGGGTACGGATCGGGCACACCCACCCCCATCGGGAGCCCGGTGGCCGTCAGTAGCGGCACCGCCTCCCTTTCGACCACAGCCCTCCCGGTCGGGACCGACGACCTCAGCGCGGTGTTCACCCCGACCACGGCCGGCTACGCCGGCTCGACCGGCACCACGACCTTTGTCATCAACCCGCTGACCGCGACCACGGTCACCCTCACGCCATCGCTGCCCAGTCCGCAGTACGTGGGTACCTCTCTCAACTTCGCCATTGCCGTCAACCCGCCGGCGGCGGTGGCTTCGGGTTCCATCCAATTCGAGGTGAACGGGTCGCCGTTCGGGACCGTGATCGGATCGTCGCTCGCCACCTCCTCGCTCCCGGTAGGAACCGATGCGATCACCGCCGTGTTCACGCCGACCGCCGGGAGCGGGTACACCGGATCGACGGGATCCGTCTCGTACACCATCGCGGCCATGCCCACCACCACCTCGGTGTCGGTGAGCCCGGCGTCCACCACCTACGGCCAACCGGTCACCTATTCGGCCACCGTCACCAACATCGCCACCGCCACCCCGACAGGTTCGGTGAAATTCACCATCGGGTCGGCGACCCTGTGCTCGGCGACGCTGTCGGTCGGGTCGGGGTCGTGCGTGGCATCCAACGCCCCGGCCGGCACCCACACGGTGACGGGGACCTACTCCGGTGATGGGTCGGACGCCACCTCGTCCGGGACGGCATCGGTGACGGTGGTCGGCCATACCGGCAACGGGTACTGGCTCGTGGCATCCGACGGCGGGATCTTCTCCGGCGGGAGTGCCGGCTACTTCGGATCGGGTGGCGCGCTGCGGCTGAACGCGCCGGTGGTCGGCCTGGCCGCCACTCCCGACGCACGGGGCTACTGGCTGGCCGCCTCGGACGGTGGGGTGCTGACCTACGGAGACGCCGGCTTCTACGGATCGGCCGGAGGGTTGTCCTTGAAGCAGCCCATCGTGGGCATCGCCGCCACCCCCGATGGCGGTGGCTACTGGCTGGTCGCCTCGGACGGTGGCGTGTTCGCCTTCGGCGACGCCCACTTCTACGGGTCGGCCGGAGCACTCCGGCTCAACAAGCCCATCGTGGGCATCGCCACCACCGCCGACGGCCACGGCTACTGGCTGGTGGCCTCGGACGGGGGCATCTTCAGCTTCGGCGACGCCCACTTCTACGGGTCGGCCGGAGCGCTCAGGCTCAACAAGCCCATCGTGGGCATCGCCGCCACCTCGGACGGTGGCGGCTACTGGCTGGCCGCCTCGGACGGAGGCATCTTCACCTACGGCGACGCCCACTTCTACGGGTCGACCGGGGCACTCAAGCTCAACAAGGCCATCGTCGGTATCGCCGCCACCCCGAACGGTGGCGGGTACTGGCTGGTGGCCTCGGACGGGGGGATCTTCACGGGCGGCGATGCGGCGTTCCACGGGTCGGCGGCCGGGCTCGACCTGGCCGAGCCCATCGTCGGACTGGCTGACTCGTAGATGATCCGGGGGATCACCGTCAGATCTCCGAGGGAGCGGAAGCCTGCCCGTCATGCCGCCGGCTCGGTGGCGGGACGCCCACGGGTGGACTCGCAGCCGGGTTGGACCGGCCCGGCCCGGTTGGATGCGGTCGAGATCTCGGCGTGGTTCGGCAAGACCAAGGTGCTGGAAGATGTCACGCTGTCCGTTCCTCCGGCCACGGTCACCGCACTGATCGGGCCGTCAGGTTGTGGCAAGTCGACCTTCCTGCGGATCCTGAACCGGATGCACGAGTCGGTCGAGGGGGCCCAACTGGCCGGCGAGGTGCTGCTCAACGGCCAGGACATCTACGCCGCCGGCCATCGGCTGACGGAGGCCCGCAAGCAGATCGGCATGGTGTTCCAAAAGCCCAACCCGTTCCCGGCCATGTCGATCGCGGACAATGTGACCGCCGGCCTCTCGTTGACCAGCACCAAGGTGGGCAAGACGGAGCGTCAGGAGCTGGTGGAGCACTGCCTGTCGAGGGCGGGACTGTGGAACGAGGTGAAGGACCGGCTGAACCGTCCGGGTTCTGCGCTCTCGGGCGGCCAGCAGCAGCGCCTGTGCATCGCCCGGGCCCTCGCCGTCGAACCCAAGGTCCTGCTCATGGACGAGCCGTGCTCGGCCCTCGACCCGACGTCGACCCGTCGCATCGAAGAGACCATCGCCGAGCTCGGTAGCCAGGTCACCATCGTGATCGTCACGCACAACATGCAACAGGCGGCGCGGGTCTCCCAACAGGCGGCGTTCTTCCTGGCTGAGCAGGGTGCGCCCGGGGGCATCGTCGAACAGGGCCTCACCACCGACCTGTTCGAGCATCCGGTCGACCCCCGGACCGCCGACTACGTCAACGGGCGGTTCGGATGAGCACCGTCGAGTACACCCGACCCCAGGCCGTACCGTCGCTGGAGCGGCTCCCCCGAAAGCTGGCTCCGGGCCACCAGCCGTCGGATCGGATCTTCCACGGGGCCGCCACCACGATCGGGATGTTCGTGCTGTTCATCACCGGTTCCATCGGGATCTTCCTCGGCTACCAGTCCATCCCCACGCTCCGCCACTACGGTCTCAGGTTCTTCACCGAGACCAACTGGCAGCCCGAACTGGACAAGATCGGCATCGCCGCAGTGCTGGTGGGGACGGTCGAAGTCGCTCTGGTGGCCATGGTGGTGAGCTTCCCGCTGGCGTTCATGATGGCGCTCTTCATCACGGACTACGCCCCCAAGCGGATCAAGTCGTGGTTGGTGTCGGCCATCGACCTGATGGCGGCCGTCCCCAGCATCATCTACGGCCTGTGGGGGTTCTTCCTGCTCCAGCCCCATGCCATCAACGTGGCCCGGTGGCTCAGCCAGTACCTGGGTTGGGTCCCCATCTTCAAGGTGGATACCGATCCCAATGCCGCAGTGTGGCAGCAGTCGCGGTACACCAGTTCGGCATTCATCGCCGGCCTGGCCGTCTCCATGATGGCCATCCCGCTGGCCTGTGCGGTGATGCGGGCCGTGTTCGACCAGGCTCCCCTGGGCGAGCGCGAGGCGGCCATGGCGCTCGGCGGCACCCGCTTCGGTGTGGCCAGGACCGTGGTGTTCCCGTTCGCCAAGGGCGGGATCATCGGCGGCACCATGCTGTCCCTGGGTCGTGCCCTCGGCGAGACGGCGGCGGTCCTCATCATCATCTCGCCGGAGTACGTCATCAAACCCAGGATCCTGGAGGCCGGCACCCAGACCACCTCGGCGTTGATCGCCGGCAACTTCGGTGACGCCACCAAGTCCCAACTCTCGGCGCTGCTGACGGCGGGGTTCGTCCTGTTCCTTATCACGTTGGCCGTCAACAGCGTGGCCGCGGTGGTCATCCGGCGCAGCCGCAGTGGCGCGGGGACCGACATCTGATCATGACCATCCTCCACACCATCAGGCCGCTCGAGTCGGCCGGACCCGACGAGCCGACGGACCCGCCGCGCCCGAGGCGCGGGCCCCGTCGGATCAGGGTCTTCACCGCCGAGGACTGGTGGTCGCTGGTCGGAGCCCTGGCCTCGTCGTTCGCGCTGGTGATGGTGGGCTACGAGCACATCCTGGACTTCAGCGGCCTGCTGGGCTTCCTCCTCTGCTGGTATCTGGTGTTCCTCCTGGTCTACGGCACCCTTGTCTCCATCTCCAACCCCCGTCCCCTGGTGGTGGAGCGCCTGGTGGCCGCCACGCTGTACGTGGCCGCCACCGTGGTGATCGGGGCCCTGGGCACCACCGTCGTCTACACCTTCGTGAAGGGTTGGAGCGCCGTCGCCCACCTGAACTTCTTCACCCACGACATGGCCGGGGTCAGCCCGCTCTCACCGTTGAACCAGGGCGGCATCCTCCAGGCCATCGTCGGCACCGTCATCGAGGTCGGGATCGCCATGGCGGTCTCGGTGCCCCTGGGCATCGGTACCGCCGTGTACATGACCGAAGTGAAGGGCCGTGGCTCCCAGTTGGTGCGGACCGTCGTGGAGTCGATGACCGCCCTGCCCGAGATCCTGGCCGGCCTGTTCGTCTACATCGTCCTCATCGTCGAGTTCGGCTTCCCCAAATCGGGGGTGGCGGTGTCGGCGGCCATGGCCGTCACCATGATCCCCATCATCGCCAGGGCGGGTGAGGTCGCGCTCCGGGTGGTGCCGGGCGGCCTCCGTGAGGCCAGCAGCGCCCTGGGGGCCACCCACTGGAAGACGGTCAGCAAGGTCGTGCTCCCCAGTGCCCGGGCGGGCCTGGCCACCGCCACCATCCTGGCCGTGGCCCGGGGTATCGGTGAGACGGCCATTCCCCTCATCGCCTCAGGGGCCTCGAGCTTCCTGACCTTCAACCCCACCGGCGAGCCGATGAACTCCCTCCCCCTGTTCATCTACACCGCCTATACGACCCATGAGCCGCTCGCCATCACCCGGGGCTTCGGCGCGGCGGCTGTGCTCCTGACCATGGTGCTGGTCCTCTTCGTGGTCATGCGCCTCGTGCTCCGCGACAGGTCGGCACGCCGATGACGAGAGCCCGGGGGACGCTGCTCCGGATGGTGCTGTTCGCCGTCGTCGTGCTGTCGCCCCTCATGACGGCCCCGTCCGCCGGCGCGGCCGCCCACGCGGAGATCAACGGGTCGGGCTCCAGCTGGGCGGAGAACGCCGTGAACCAGTGGGTGCAAGACGTCAACTCCGAGGGCATCGAGGTGGGCTACAGCCCGGACGGCGACGCTCAGGGCCGACAGGATTTCGCCAATGGCGTCTCCGACTTCTCGGTGACCTCGGACGGCTATCAGGGCAGGGACCCGGTGACGGGAGTCTCCGACACCTCTGACGGCCGGCCGTACGTGTACCTTCCCATCGCCGCCGGTGGCACGTCGTTCCCCTATCAGATCCGCTTCGACGGCCAACAGGTCGAGAATCTCCGGCTGTCGGGTCAGACCTTGGCCAAGATCTTCACCAACCAGATCACCAACTGGGACGATCCCGCCATCACCAAGGACAACAACGGCCACGCGCTCCCGTCCCTGCCGATCACCCCGGTGGTCCAATCGGAGGGATCAGGCGCCACCGAACAGCTCACCAACTACTTCGCCACCGAATTCCCGTCCATCTGGCAGTCGTACTCGGGCCAGAGCGGACCGACCGAGTACTTCCCCCGGCAGGGCAACCAGATCGCCCAGAACGGCTCGAACGGTGCCATGAACTACGTGGCGTCGAGCTCGGCCAACGGCTCCATCAGCTACGTGGAGTACTCGTTCGCAAAGAGCGTCAACTATCCCGTGGCCAAGGTCCTCAACAGTGCGGGCTACTTCACCCTGCCCACCCAGTACAACGTGGCGGTGGCGCTGGAGGATGCCCAGATCAACATGGACCAGAACTCGCCGGACTACCTCCTCCAGAACCTCACCAACGTCTACACCGACCCCGATCCCCGGACCTACCCCCTCTCGTCGTACGTCTACATGATCGAGCCCACGGGGACGGCCCCGGTGGAGACCCACATGACCACGGCCAAACGCCAGTCGATCGCCGACTTCGGGTACTACTCCATCTGTCAGGGTCAAAAAGAGATCGGCCCGATCGGCTACTCGCCGCTGCCGGTCAACCTGGTCGAGGCCGGCTTCGGCCAGATCAACAAGCTCCAGACCGCCGACCCCGGCGTCGACCTGACCAACGAGAACATCGACACCTGCAACAATCCGACCTTCGTCGAAGGCCAGCCCAACACCAACTATCTGGCCACCATCGCACCGCTCCCCCCGGCCTGCGACCAGCAGGGCGCCGGCCCCTGCGCGGCGGGAGTGACGCCCAACGGCATCGGGTCCACCCCGACGTCGTCGGGCACCTACCCCGGGGGTGCCGCCGCCAAGGCGGCCGCCGGTGGCACGGCCGCAGCCTCCGTGGCCGGTGGGGGCACGGGCCCGGGAGCGTCGGGTGCCGGCGGGGGCTCGGGCCCGGCATCGTCGGGCACCGCCACCCAGTCCGGGGCCGGGGCCGGGGCCGGAGACGGGGACGGAGCGGGCTCCTCGGCGTCCGGACCGCAGGCCCCGGTGGTCGATTCCACCGATCTCCCGCTGCTGTCGGATACGTCGTTCTGGGCGAGGGCCGAGCCCTACGCCGTGGCGCTGCTGTTGGTGGCCTTCGCCATCCCGGTGATCATCGGCTACCGGCGCTCGAGGCTGCGGCAGGGGGCACGTCGATGAAGCGGGCGCTGGTCACCGTGGGCGTCTGCATCGCCGCCACGCTCACCGTGCTGGCCGCGTCAGGGGCCCGGACGCCCGCCACCGCCCAAGCGGCCAGGGCCTCCCGTGACGTGTCCGGGGCGGGCTCCTTCACGGCGACGAAGACGGTGACCCGATCCAACCTGGTCGACGGCGTGAGCGTCCCGGTGGACAGCCGGACGGTCACACTCGACGTCAACGAGACCACCAACCTCCAGGGTCGCCAGGAGATCGATGTGCGCTGGTCGGGCGCCCACCCGACCGGTGGCATCGTGGCGGACCAGAACTCCTCGGCCGCCCAGAACGAGGAGTATCCCTTCGTCCTCCTCGAGTGCCGGGGCGTCGATTCGACGACCGCCGGTGCCGCCGACCAGCTCAGTCCCGAGACCTGCTGGACGCAGACGTGGAGCGAGCACTACCAGGACAGCCTGGGTGACGCCTATCCGCCCTACCGGCTGGACCGGTACGCCACGACGTCGCCGACCCCGGCCATCGTGGGCGCGCCGTCCCCGTTGCCGACCGCCTGTCAGTACGACGAGTCCGCGCCGGTGCAGGACTGGGTGCCCTTCGTCGCCGCCAGCGGCCAGGTGTACTACGGGGGAAATGCCGGGTGTGCGGGCGAGCCACCCGAGTCGGACGACGTCGGTGGATCCTCCCTCCCGAGCAACGAGACCTTCGGCGTGACCGGCACCGACGGGACCGGGAGCGCCGATTTCGACGTGTGGACCTCAGCGGAGAATGCGTCGCTCGGGTGTTCCCAGACGGTGGCGTGCTCGCTGGTCGCTGTGCCCATCATGGGCATCAGCTGCGCCGTCACCAGCACCACGCCGGCCTCGGACGCATCGGCCTGTGAGGCCACCGGCGCCTTCGCCCCCGGACAGCTGATGCCGACCAACGGCGGAAACGACCTCGCCGTCAGCGGGAATCTGTGGTGGAGCCCGTCGAACTGGCAGAACCGGATCTCGGTGCCGCTCAGCTTCGCCACCCCGGCCAGTGCCTGCAGCGTCGTGAGCTCCCCGTCGCAGAACGTCATCGACATCTACGGCTCCGAGCTGTTGATCCAGGCGACCGGACAGTGGGAACCCAACTTCTGCCTCGATTCCAAGAGCCCGTTCTCCTTCATCCACGTCCAGACGGGGGAGCCCGAGGCCCGCAACCTGGTGGCCACGGGCGGGGCCGAGGGCGCCTTCACGAGCTTCGCCCAACCGGGGGGGTACGGGAAACCCGTCGTCAACGCGCCGGTGGCGGTGACCGGGTTCGCCATCTCCTATGCCATCGACGGGTCCAACGGCCAGCCCTACACGTCGCTGAAACTGACCCCGCTCCTCCTGGCCAAGCTGCTGACGGAGTCCTATCCCGCCGACCTCCCGATCCAAGAGGAGGACGCAGCCCTGGGCAAGAATCCGCTCAACATCACGCTGGACCCCGAATTCATCGCCCTCAACCCCGGCATCACCAAGGGCGTGGATGCCAGTGAGGCCGCGTCCGAGCTCGTCTCCATCTCCAGCGACTCGGACGTGATCGAGGCGCTGACCACGTACATCAACGACGATCCGACGGCCCGGGCGTGGCTCAACGGCACGCCCGACACGACCGACGGCGAGGACATGGTGGTCAATCCGGCCTACAAGGGCATCCAGCTCCCCGTCGACCAGTGGCCCCAGCTCTCGACGTTCGAGCCCACCACCTGGTACGCCTCCGACAACAACGACTGCCTGTTCAACGACCCGGTCCCGTTCCAACCGCTGGTCGCCGCTCCCCTGGCCAGTCTCGAGCACGTCAGCGAGTCCATGCAGTACGACCTGCCCAACTCGACGACCGTGTGCTCGCAGCCGGTCGCCGGGTCGTCGACGGGGGAGAAGCTGGTCGCCAACGGTCGCCAGCCCGTCGGCGACCGGTTCATGATCGGTATCACGCCGCTGGCCGACAACCAGCGCTACCAGCTCCAGTCCGCGGCCCTCGAGACCACGAACGGGAACTTCGTGGCGCCCAGCACCACCTCGCTGGAGGCGGCCACCTCGCTGCTCAAGCCCGACCCGTCGACCGGGACCTGGCCGGTGCCCTACACCCAGTTCGAGCAGCCGGCCGGTGCGTCGGCCTACCCGGGGACCATGGTCGTGTATGCCGCCATACCGACCACGGGACTCCGGGCGAAGGACGCGCAGGACTACGCCTCCTTCCTCACCTTCGCCGCCGGTGCGGGCCAGACCGAGGGGTTCGGGGTGGGCCAACTGCCACCCGGATACCTCCCGCTGACCGCCGCCGACGGCCTCGGCGCCCTGGCCGACTACACGGTGGCGGCGGCAGCCGATGTGGCGGCCCAGAACGGTCAGGTGCCCCCGTTGACCTCGGTCGCCTCGACGTCCACCGCGTCGTCGCCGGGCGCCAGGGCATCGACGTCCGCCTATCCACCGGTGGGCCCGAACTCGAACCCGGACGGTGACCAATCCGATGGCTTCGCCTCCGGTTCCGGCTCCGGATCCGGCACCGGCTCGGCCGGCGGATCGTCGAGGCCCCACAAGGTCGTGCGCCTCCCGCTGAACCGGTCGGTGTCCAGCATCCTCTCGCTGGGGTCCGCGCTGGGCATGGCCCTGTGGACGGGCGGCGTCCTCATCCTGGTGATCCTCGGTCTGGGGCTCCTCGGTGTGCTGAGCGTGCCGCTGACCTACATCGTCGGGCGGAAGCGCGGGAAATGGTGATCGAGGCCTTTCCCGCCCGCGTCGACGCCACCGAAGGGCCGGACACCCCCGGGGCCCAACCCATACCGGTCCCCATCGTGCCGACCATCGGGGACGAGGCGCGGTCCGGCCCGCCGGCACCGGGGGTGGCCGCGGTGGCGCTGGCCGCCGTCATGGTCGTCAGTGTCATGGTCGTGTTCCTCGGCCTCTTCGCCTTCACGCTGAGTGGGTTGCAGGAGCAGCGGAGCCAGCACCTGCTGTACGCCCAGTTCCGTGGGCTCCTGGATCCGTCCAGTACGACAGCGCCCAGCATCGGAGGGTCCATTCCGGTCGGGACGCCCATCGCCCTGCTCAACTCGGCCCAGGCCGACCTCCACAACGTGGTCGTGGTCGAGGGGACCTCCTCGGGCACCCTGCTGGCCGGCCCGGGCCACCGGAGGGACACACCGCTTCCGGGGCAGACCGGGCAGTCCATCCTGGTGGGCAAGGGGATGACCGCCGGCTCCCCGTTCGGGGACCTCACCCACCTCCGGGCCGGGGACATCGTCAGGGTGCGGACGGGCCAGGGACCGTTCCGCTACCGCGTGGTCGGCACCGTCGCCCCCGGCGGTCGGCTGCCGACCATCCGCTCCGACCAGAGCCTGCTCACCCTCGTCACGTCCGAGAGCACCGGGCCGCTCGGGTACCTGGCACCCGGACATCTGGTCTACGTCGAGGCGCAGCTGGTGGGCCGGCCGGTGACGGCTCCGAAGGGCGCGCCGAGGACGGTCTCCCCGTCGGAGATCCAGGGCCACAACGAACCGGGCGCCTGGCCACTGGCCGGCCTGTGGTTCCTCGGACTCCTGGCGGCCACGGCGGGGTGCTGGTGGCTGTGGTCCCGGTGGGGGATCGTCCAGACCTGGATCGTCGGTGCTCCGGTGATCTTCGGGATCCTGTGGGGGCTCAGCAACGAGGCCATGCGCCTCCTCCCCAACGTCTACTGACCGGAGGGACCGGGACCCGCCACCTCCCCGCCCGACGCCTCCTGACGTGGCGCCCCGCAGCGCGGCCCGACTCGGCGCCCTCCTCCTCCCCGGTTCAGGCCGAGAGCCCGGCCCGCTCGACGAACCCGTCGAAGATCCGGTGTGTCTGGGCCTCGGTCCCGCGCCCGGTCCCGCCGAAGCCCTCGAGGAGCTCGGTGGCGACGGCCTCGTCCATGGTGCCCTCGGCGCGGGCCTCGGCCACCCAATGGCCGACGATGTCCCGGTCCACCTCGGGATGGAACTGGAGCCCGGTGTGCGGGCCGGACACGAACGCCTGGAGGCACACCTCGGTGCGGGCCACCACCTCGGCTCCCGGCGGCGCGCTGATCACGTCCTCGTGCCAGCAGACCCAGGGGCCCGGCGGG
>Ga0302319_10003224_pt1 | contig 34432 bp, 22 predicted proteins | sample Bog_T0_2_FD_203319 | JGI IMG/M metagenome (GOLD analysis project Ga0302319, IMG submission 203319) | Peat permafrost microbial communities from Stordalen Mire near Abisko, Sweden - Bog_T0_2 | ecosystem: Environmental > Terrestrial > Soil > Wetlands > Peat | place: Sweden: Abisko, Stordalen Mire...
CGAGGGGGATGCGCTGCTGATCCATTACTGTGAAGATGCCTAATGGGAAGTCACCTTGTGGGGCCGCAATCATGGGCTTTTGAATGCCACCGATGCTCTGCGCAAGTTCTGCGACATCTTCGCTCGCGTTCTGAAACCAACGGCTTACGTTCAGCCGGTAGCGGTCATCGAGGGAACGGCCCTTCATCCCTTCCAGCAGCGCGTAAGTCACTAGACTCCCTCCGTACTTGTTGGCCTCGTAGCTTGCCGAGTCCGGCGCACTTCCCATCAGGATGAAGGTTCCGGTCGATTCCTTCAGTAGCTCGACGGCGCGTCGCTGATCCGGCGGAACATCCCGCTTTTCTAGCAGCTTGAGGAGTGCGGCCCCTGCCGCGCAGGTATCCAAAATCAGCACCTCCTTCAGCGGCATGCTCTTTCCTCCGAGCCAAGTCCTCAATTCTGCGCTGCTCACGGTCGAGAGATTCCTGAGCGCAGGATTGTTTTCGACTTCAAGGTTCCTCGCATCGGTCGTCAGATAGTAGTAACTGTCTTCCTCCGTGCGCAGGTTGACGCCGTGACCTGCGAGATACACAAGCAAAACGTCTGTTGGCTTCGCCGTCTTCATAACCTCGGCGAAGGCTGCCGCGATGTTCGTTTTCGTCGGTTGGCCATCCTCTTCTTTCGCATTCGTGGTCAGCAAGCGCAGATGAACATTCGCGCTGCCGAAGAGCTTGCCCGCTCCAATCTCAAGGCCGGTCATCATGCTCTCAGCATCGTGCGCTGGATACTGGAGGTCCATAGCGTGGTTGCCGGGAAAACTCGCGGTGCCGACCACGATGCCGTAGAACTGCGGCCTGTAATCGGCCGTCATACTGACATCAGCTTCCGGCGAAGAACCTTGAGACTTCGCGGCAACCGTAAAGGTCGCGATGGCCTCATGGCCGCGGATCTGGTTGCCCGCGTCGAAGGCATAGACCTTGATCCTGTTCTCGCCGGGTACAAGAGTGGCTGCGCTAAGGTCCACCGTCAGATCGGTTTTCTTACCGGCGGCAACTCCAGCCAGGGGATGCTCCAGCACTGCCGCCTTGCGATCATTAACGCTCACGACGAGGCGGCCTACTCCACCGCCCTGGTTTGTAATGTTTAGCGAGAGGTGCTTAGTTTCGGGCTGGTAGGGGAAGGCGATCGCCACCTCTGGCGGAACAGGCACCATGTCCAACCCCTTCACAGCCGGTAGCCGCTCCCCCTTCATAATGTTCGCCAGCAGGTTCGGCGTGTAGTAGATGTCCTTGAGTTGCGCCAACTCAATTGTCGTTAGACTGTCCGTAACGTAAACCAACCCCGGCGTGTCGGCGGGGTCGTTGGAGTCGTAGCGACTTTCGGGTTCAACAACCGCCCAGCCACCATGTTCGAAGGCGAAGAGTGTGGCATCCTCTTTGCCATTAGCTAGATCCAGGAAACGAATTGTGCCGTCTCGGCTCGCAGCAAATGCGAAGCGGCCATCTTGTGTGAATGCTACGGCAGTCACAAGATCACCGAACCCGCCGAAGACGCGGATAAGTTGTCCGGTGGCCTGATCCCAAAGGCGCACAGTCTGGTCGTTGCTGCCCGTTAGAATGAACCTGCCGTCCGGAGAAGATGCAAGAGACGTGACATGATCTTTATGACCCTCCAGAACCCTGAGTGGCTTTCCAGTTGCAACATCCCACAGACGTGCCGTCTGGTCGTCACTACCAGTCAGGACGTCTCTGCCGTCTGGCGAAAAACCTACCGCCGTCACTCTGTCCTGGTGTCCTCGATATTCAGCGATCAACCTGCCGCTTTCTACACTCCACAAAGAAGCCAAGTTGCCGCCGCCGAGGGAACTTCCGCCACCGGCGAGTACGTACCTGCCGTCGGGAGAAAACGCCAGCGAAGTAATTTGATCGAAGCTTCCTTGGAAGATTCTGACGGGGGTTCCGGTTGCGATGTTCCAAAGCCGCGCCGTCCTATCTCCTCCAGTGAGCACTGATTGACCATCTGGAGAAAAAGCTACCGATCGTACCGGGCCCTTGTGGCCTCCAAGGACGCGGAGTGGTGTTCCCCTTCCAGCATCCCAGAGTTGTGCGCTACCATCGCCACTTCCAGTTAGCACTAAGCGGCCGTCCGGCGAAATCGCGATCGACGTGATGGAACCCGAAGAGCCCGGCAAGCTAAGAACCTGCCTTCCGCTTGCCAAATCCCATAGCTGTGCTTCGCTCTTTTCGCTCTGCACCAGATAACGGCCGCTGGTGGACACGGCCATCGTATCCACACTGAGAACTTGTCCTTCGAAGACTCGCCGCAGTCGACCGCTCGCCAAATCCCACAGACGGGTGGTCTTGTCCATGTGGCCACTTATTGCAAACCGCCCATCCGGAGAAAATGCGACGGACGTTACGGCATATTCCGAGCCCTGGATTGTCTTGAGTTGTTTCCCGTCTGCAACGTTCCAAACCCGCACCGTAAAATCTGCGCTCCCAGTTAGCGCAGACTTACCGTCCGGAGAAATTGCGACAGAGGTGACAGCGTTGGTGTTCCCTACAAAACGATGAAGCACCTGGCCCGTCGCTGCATTCCACAACAATGCTGTATTGTCTCGGCTACCCGTCAGCAGCAGTAGTCCATCCGGAGAAACGGCTAAAGAGGTGACTCCGTCCGTCTGCCCTTCGAAGGAACGAATCTGCTGACCAGTAGATAGATCCCACAGTCGAGCCGTACGGTCTTCGCTGCCCGTGATCACGAAACGGCCATCCAGGGAGAAGACCGCGGAGGTTACCGCATCTATATGTCCTGCAAAGGAGTGAACCTGCCGTCCAGTGGCCGCATCCCACAGCCGAGCCGTCTTGTCTCTGCTTCCGGTCAGCACGAAACGGCCGTCCAGCGAAAAAGCCACTGAGGTAACCTCATTTGTGTGCCCGTCAAATGAGCGTAACTGCCTCCCCGTGTCAACGTCCCACAGCCGCGCGGTGTTATCAGCGCTCCCCGTCAAGACAAGACGGCCATCAGAGGAAATTGCAACGGCATTCACCCAACCGGCGTGCCCCTGAAAGACTCTTAGCAGAGTACCAGTAGCCGAATCCCAAAGCCGCGCATCGCGGTCGACACCCCCAGTGAGCAAGTACCGTCCGTCCGGAGAAAAAGCGACGGAGAGAGTCGCCCCGTTGCTCACCTGGGGCATCAGTTGAACGTGTGCTGGGGTCTGCGCCCTTGCGAGGGAACCAGCAGCGCACAACAATCCGACGCCTAGAGTGAAGCGCAACCGGATGCTCATCTTCGACCTCGTATCGTGTATGTTAGTCGAAGCTGGCCCTTTCCGCCCGATAATTTCAGGCTTTGATAAATCGACCAAGATGCCGCATTTCGTATTAGTGAGCCATTAGGTTGGCTGGCCTCACTCCTTCGCAGGCGCTCCCGATTCCGCTATCCGAGGCAAGTGCCCGTGAATCGATACTTACTATCGATGAGCAACAGTTCGGGGTCAGTGGCCGTTTTGGTCTTAGTTGCCACACAAACCCATCTGCGGGATGCTGAAGCGACATAGAGGATCAGAGGGATCATTGTTTCGCTGCGTTGAGGGGGACCTGCCCGGCCATTTCAACCAGTTTCGCGGCGACGGCAGTCGCAAGGGCATTCTTGTCTGTGATGCTCAAGCTCAGATGATCTTCCTTGATGGTATTGTCTGCCTGATCGATTCTTAGAGTGAGGGTCACCATGCTCCCGCTGACGCTGTAAATGATCTTCGGCGTCAACGAGTCGGCGGGGCCGTCGTTCATATCGTCGAAGTAGACAATCTTCGGTTCTGTCTCCTGGCCACGCGCCGCAGGATGGCTGATCTCGCGCAACTGCTCACGCACAACCACTCCGAGGCCGAGAGGATCATGGTCGTGATCATCGCGGCAGGTCAAGTGAAGTAGTTCCGGCTTGATGGCCGCCAGCGGAATCCTGGCTTGGTCCGCCGAGTCCAGCAAAGCCACGGGAAACCCGGTCCCGCTGGGCGCTGCAATCACGGGCTTCTGGACGCCGCCGATGCTCTGCGCGAGTTGCGTCACATCCTCGCTCGCGTTCTGGAACCAGTGGCTCACATTCAGCCTGGAACCGTCTTCGATGGAGCGGCCCTTCATCCCTTCCAACAGCGCATAGGTCAGCAGCCCTTGCCCATACTTGCTCGCCTCATAGCTCACCTTGTCCGCCGCAGAGCCCATCAGGATGATGGTGCCCGTTGCATCCTTCAGGAACTCGACGGCACGCCGCTGGTCTGGAGGCACATCGCGCTTCTCCACCAGCTTCAGCAGTTCTTCGTTCGCGGCACCGGCAGCGCAGGTGTCCAGAATCAAGACCTCCTTCAGCGGCATGTTCTTCGCGCCCAGCCAGTTCCTTAGCTCACCGCTGCTGACGGTCGAGAGATTCCTGAGTTCCGGGTTGTTTGCGAAGTCCAAGGTTCGCGCATCGGTCGTCAGGTAGTAATAGCTGTCTTTCTCCGTGCGCAGGTTGACTCCATGGCCTGAGAGGTACACAAGAAAGACATCGGTCGGCTTGGCCTTCTTTGCCACATCGGCAAAGGCCGCCTCGACGTTCGCCTTAGTTGGCTGTCCGCTGTCCTCTTTGGCATCGGTGGTCAGCAAGCGCAGGTGAATGTTCTCGATGCCAAACAGCTTACCCGCGCCAATCTGAAGGCCGGTCATCATGCTCTCGGCATCGTGCGCTGGATACTGTAGGTCCATCGCATGGTTGCCCGGGAAGCTTGATGTGCCGACCACAATTCCGTAAAACTGCGGCTTGTAATCGGCAGCCAGGGAATCGTCGGCTTCGAGAGTAACGCCTTTGGCCTTCGCAGGAACGGCAAAAGTGGTTATAGCTTCGTGGCTGCGAATCTGGTTGCCAGCGTCGAAGGCGTAGACCTTAATTGTGTTCTCGCCGGGTATGAGCGTCGCAGCACTTAGGTCGATCATTAGCTTGGTTTTGTTGCCATTGTCGGCCTTGCTGGTTGAGTGCTCAGCGACTGGGTCCTCCAGCACCAACACTCTGCGATCATTCACGCTGACTATCAGCCTTCCCACTCCGCCGCCCTGATTCGTAATACTCAGCGAGAGGCTATTAATTTCGGGTTTGTACGGAAGGTCGATGGCCACTTCAGGTGGTGCAGGGACCAGGTCGAGGCCCTTTACGTCGGGGAGGTGCTCGCCCTTCATGATGACTGCCAGCAGGTTTGGCGTGTAGTAGTTGTCCTTGAGTTGCTTGAGATCAATAATTCGGTTGTTATCCGTTACCCATATCAGCCCTGGAGTATCATCCGGGTCATTCGAATCATAGCGGCCATCCAAGTCGGCAACCGCCCAACCACCATCGTCAAAGCTCAGTAATGTCGCTAATTGCTTGCCGGTGGCGGCATCCCATAGTCGCGCTGTTGTGTCATAGCTGCCGGTAAGGACAAAGCGGCCATCCGGGGAAAATGCCGCCAGTGTCCAACTCCAGCTCTTGTGCCCACCGAAGAAGTGAATCTGCCGTCCGGTATCAATATCCCATAGCTGTGCGGTGCCATCCGAGGTTCCAGTGAGCAACCGATCGCCATTCGGGGAGAAAGCCACTGACAAAACCTGACCTGTATGTCCTAGGAATCGGCGGATCCGCTGCCCAGTCGCTGCATTCCACAGTGTTGTTGTCTCATCTTTGCTTCCGGTCAGCACATATTTGCTGTCAGAGGAAAACGCCACAGAACAGACACGCCCAACTAATTCTTGGAATGTGCGAATCTTCTGCCCGCTGGCCGCGTTCCACAACACCGCATCGCGGCCACCTGTGAGTAGATAGTGGCCATCCGGGGAGAAAGCCACGGCGAAAATCACCGAATCGTCACTTCCTTGGAAGGATCGAATCTTCTGACCGGTAGTCACATTCCACATCAGTGCCGTATCGTCCTTGCTCCCGGTGAGCACGAATCCGCCGTCTGGGGAGAAGGCCACGGACGTGATCAAATCGGTATGCCCTTCGAAGGAGCGAACCTGCCGACCGCTGGTCATGTCCCATAGGCGTGCTATTTTGTCTGCGCTTCCTGTAATCAGAAAGCGGCCATCCGGCGAGGACGCCACCGAGGTAACTGTGTCTGTATGCCCTTTGAAGGAGCGAACCTGCCGACCGGTGGTCATGTCCCATAGACGTGCTGTTTTGTCTACACTGCCGATAAATAGTGACCGACCATCACGCGAGAAGGCCACTGATGAGACCTCGGTTGCATGTCCTTCAAACGAGCGAACCTGCTGTCCAGTGGCCGCATCCCAAAGTAACGTTGTAGTCCCCCCGTCAACCCGTGACTCACCTCCGGTGAGCACGAAGCGGCCATCCGGAGAGAAAGCTACGGACCTGACTGGGTCTAGATGCGTCGCAAAAGAGCGAATCTGTTGACCAGTAGCCGTATCCCACAGTTGCGCTGTCTCACCGCCTCCGGTGAGCACACCGCGTCCATCCGGCGAGAAAACTGCAGTAACGGCAACACTCCCGTTCCCTGCGAAGAAACGAATTTGCTGGCCAGTGGTCGCATCCCACAGTCTCGCTGTCTTGTCATCGCTGTCAGTTAGCACGTAGCGGCCATCCGGAGAGAAGGCCACGGAGTAAGTCCTGCTAGTGTGACCAGCGAAGGAGCGAATCTGCTGACCTGTGGCGGCATCCCAAAGCAACGCTGTTTCGCTACCGCTGCAGCCGGTTAGTACGTAGCGGCCATCCGGGGAGAAGGCCACGGAGCCAACATAGCTTGTTTGACCAAGGAAGGAACGAATCTGCTGACCTGTGGCAGCGTCCCAAAGCAGCATTGTCTCGCCTCCCGTCAGTACGGAGCGACCATCCGGGGAGAAGGCCACGGGCGAGGTCCCGGTAAAGGAACGAATCTGCTGCCCAGTGGTCGTATCCCACAGTCTCGCTGTCTTGTCATTGCTGCCAGTTAGCACGTAGCGGCCATCGGGAGAGAAGGCCACAGAGGAGATCAAATCGGTATGTCCCTCGAAGGAGCGGACCTCTTGCCCGGTGACGGTGTTCCATAGACGCGCCGTATTGTCCCAGCTTCCAGCGAGTACGAAGCGACCATCGGGAGAGAAGGCTACCGACGTAATATCGCGAGTTCCCAACTGTGGCATCAGCCGCACATGTTCCTGAGCCTGTGCTCGGTCTCCGAACAGCATCACGCCTACCACCAGCACACCGATGCTCACGGCCAGCCTGCTTCTCATCGCCTTGCCTCACGGGAGTCGCTGAATATGAAGGGTGCACTGAATCTACTCTTCTTGGAGTCCAATTGCAGAACATCCCTACATCTTTCCTGAGGGGTACTGCCCACGTCTCAACCAGCAAGGCCGGGTTGAGAATGCCCGGTCAACCTTACATATGAGGTTCATTGTTTCGCGGCGTTGAGCGGGATCTGCCCCGCCATCGCAACCAGCTTTGCGGCGACGGTGCTCGCAAGGGCGCTCTTGTCTCCACTGCTCAGATTCAGCTTCTCTTCCCTAATTGTCTTGCCTGCCTGCTCAATCCGGAGCCTCAGACTCGCCGTGTCTCCGCTCACGCTATAGACGATCTTCGGTACCAGCGAATCGACGGGGCCGTCGGTCATGTCGTCGAAGTAGAGAATCGGCGGCTCTGATTCCTGCCCACGCGCCGAAGGATGGCTGATCTCACGCAACTGCTCTCGGATGACCGTAGCAAGGCCGAGCGGATCGTTATCGTCGTCGTCGTGGCAGCTAAGGTGCATAAGCTCCGGCTTGATGGCTGCCAGCGGAATCCTCGCCTGGTCTGCCGGGTCCAGCAATGCCACGGGAAATCCCGCCCCGCTCGGCGCTGCAATCACGGGCTTCTGGACGCCCCCGATGCTCTGCGCGAGTTGGGTCACGTCTTCGCTGGCGTTCTGGAACCAATGGCTCACATTCAGCCTCGAACCGTCTTCGATCGAACGGCCCTTCATCCCTTCGAGCAACGCATAGGTCAGCAGCCCCTGACCATACTTGCTCGCCTCGTAGCTCACCTTGTCCGCTGCAGAACCCATCAGGATGATGGTGCCTGTGGCGTCCTTTAGGAACTCGACGGCCCGCCGCTGGTCCGGAGACACATCGCGCTTCTCCACGAGCTTCAGTAGTTCTTCGTTCGCGGCACCGGCAGCGCAGGTGTCCAGAATCAGGACCTCTTTCAGGGGCATACCCTTCGCTCCTAACCAATGCGTCAGCTCGGCGCTGCTGACGGTCGACACATTCCTGAGTTCGGGGTTGCTTGCGAAGTCCATGCTTCTCGCATCCGTCGTCAGGTAGTAGTAACTGTCCTTCTCGGTGTGCAGGTTCACGCCATGGCCTGAGAGGTACACAAGAAAAACGTCTGTTGGCTTGGCCTTCTTTGTCACATCGGCAAAGGCCGCGACAATGTTCGCTTTGGTTGGTTGGCCGGTCTCGTCTTTGGCGTCGGTGGTTAGCAGCCGGAGGTGGACATTCTCCGGGCCAAACAGTTTGCCTGCGCCAATCTCCAAGCCGGTCATCATGCTTTCAGCATCGTGCGCGGGGTATTGAAGGTCCATCGCGCGATTGCCGGGAAAGCTCGACGTGCCGACCACGATGCCGTAAAACTGCGGCTTGTAATCGGCAGCCATCGAATCATCGGCTTCGAGAGTCACGCCTTTGCTCGTCAAGGCAACCGTGAAGGTCGCGACAGCTTCATGGCTGCGAATCTGGTTACCGGCGTCGAAAGCGTAGACCTTGATGGTGTTTTCGCCGGGCTTGAGAGTTGCGGCGCTGAGGTCGACGGTCACGGAGGTCGTGCCAGCCATGCGCTGAGCGACCGGATGCTCCAGCAGCATAACCTTGCGATCGTTCACGCTCACTATTAGGCGGCCCACTCCACCACCCTCGTTCGCAATGTCCAGCGAAAGGCGTTTGCCCTCCGGCTGGTACGGCGAGGTGATCGCAACCTCCGGCGGAGCTGGCACCAGGTCCAGCCCCTTCACCTCCGGCAGACGCTCGCCCTTCATGATGCTCGCGAGCAGGTTCGGTGTGTAGTAATTGTCCTTGAGCTGCTTGAGTTCAATTACGCGATTACTATCCGTAACCCACGCAAGCCCCGGAGTATTTTCGGGGTCGTTGGAATCGTAGCGGCCTGCCGAGTCAGTGACTGCCCAGCCGCCTTTGTCGAAGCTCAATAGCGTCGCTAGTTGTTTGCCGGTATCAGCATCCCAGAGGCGGGTCGTTGTGTCCGCGCTGCCAGTGAGTACAAGTCGGCCATCCGGGGAGAAGGCAACGGATAGGATCGCACTTGTATCTCCCGTGAAAAAGCGAATCTGCTGACCGGTGGCAGCATTCCAAAGCTGTGTTGTGCCGTCACTGCTTACAGCGAGCACGGAACGGCCATCCGGGGAAAAAGCCACGGACAGGACTGTATCTGTATGCCCTTCAAAGGAGCGAATCTGCTGACTGGTGGCCGCATCCCACAGCCGCGCTGTTTCGTCCTCGCTTCCGGTGAGCACGGAGCGGCCATCCGGGGAGAAGGCCACAGATAAAACACCACTTGTATGCCCCACGAAGGAGCGAATCTGCTGGCCGGTGGCTACATCCCACAGCCGCGCCGTGTTGTCCCAGCTTCCGGTAAGCACGGAGCGACCATCCGGGGAAAAAGCCACGGAATCGACCACATCCGTATGCCCTGCAAAGACGCGAATCTCTTGCCCGGTGGCCGCATCCCACAGCCGCGCTGTCTTGTCCCTGCTTCCGGTAAGCACGGAACGGCCATCCCGGGAGAAGGCCACGGCCAGGACTGCATCCTTATGCCCTTCGAAGGAGCGAATCTGCTGACCGGTGGCCGCATCCCACAGCCGCGCTGTCTTGTCCCGGCTTCCGGTGAGCACGGAACGGCCATCCGGGGAAAAAGCTACGGCATTGACCTCGTCCGTATGTCCTGCAAAGGAGCGAATCTGCTGGCCAGTGGCCAAATCCCACAGCCAGGCTGTGCGGTCATTACTAGACATAATTAAGCGCCGCACAGATCCGCTTCCTGTGAGCGCATAGCGGCCATCCAGGGAGAAGGCAACGGACAGGACAGCATCCGTATGCCCAACGAAGGAGCAAATCTGCTGACCGGTAACCGCATCCCACAACCGCCTTGTCCGATCTGGGCTTTCGGCGAACACGAAGCGGCCACCCAGAGAAAAAACCACACTGTCACCAAGCACGAGGGAGCGAATCTTTTGCCCAGTCGCTGCATCCCACAGCGTTGCCTCGTGGCTTGTGGTGAGGACGTAACGACCATCCGGGGAGAAGGCCACGGAGGTGACCGAACTTGTACGCCCAGCAAAGGAGCGAATCTGATGCCCGGTGTCCGCATCCCACAGCCGCGCTGTCTTGTCGGCGCTTCCAGTGAGCACGAAGCAGCCATCCGGGGAGAATGCTACGGAGGTGACCTCCTCTGTATGCCCTGCGAAGGAGCGAAGCTGCGTACCTGTGGCCGCATCCCACAGCCGCGCTGTCTTGTCATCGCTTCCGGTGAGCACGGAGCGACCATCCGGGGAGAAGGCGACAGACCTGACTGAGTTCGTATGCCCTTCGAAGGAGCGAATCTGCTGCCCGGTGGCCGCATCCCATAGCCGGGCTCTCCCGTCTATGCTTCCGGTAATCACATAGCGGCCATCCGGGGAGAATGCCACGGAGGTGATCACATCTGTATGCCCTTCGAAGGAGAGAATCTGCCGTCCGGTGGCCACATCCCACAGCGTTGCCTGGTCGCCGCTCGCGGTGAGCACGGAACGGCCATCCGGAGAAAAAGCTACGGAATATACATGTTCGTCATGGCCGGCAAATCGTTGTAGTTCCTTCCCCGTCTCTATATCCCACAGCTGCGCTGTATTGTCGTAGCCTCCGGTGAGCACGAAGCGGCCGTCTGGGGACAATGCTACAGAAGTGACTTCGCCTAACCCCAACTGCGGCATCAGGCGCACATGCTCCTGGGCCTGGGCTGCCAAGCCCGCGAGCAACAAGGTGCCCGTCACCCAGACCCCGACTCTCGTAGCCAGCCCACCGCTCATCGCCTCGCCTCAATCTGTTCAAGGAACAGTCTGTCCTTTGTTGTTATATGTGTTCCGAACCGCCTTGGTCGATGTTTAACGCTAAGCGTTGCGTATTTCCGATAGTAATCCTCGCAACCCTTCAAAGCTGATCAACTGGAAGCGGCTTGTTCATATACCCAGTCGTGATCCCCCACCTGGCGAAATGCTTCGGCTCCCAGTCAAACAACAAGGATGGCTCGCCAAAATATTCCACCTCCGTCTCTGTCCCGTCAGGCGCAACATATGATTCGATATAGTCCCATTCGCCGCAATCGTTGAACACCACCAGCCGATACCCGTTGCCAAACAGGAACGACATGTTCCCCGAGTAAGCCTCGTCCCACGCCTGGCCGCCCTCCAGCACCACCGAAAGCTCGCCCGCGTCGACCGCCTCGCACATCGCGACAAAATCCTGTTCTGTCACGCTACCTCCAAGCAGAACACTGCTCATCGTTCATCTAAAACCTCCCCGAAGTCCCGGAAGGTCTTCGAGGTTCAGTAGCCAAGAGACGAACGTCCATCGACTGTAGCTCCGGCGAACACCAGGTAACGAAATTCTACGTCGGGAATTGATCGACGAAGCGACTGGCAGCAGCTATCAGAATGTCGCTCGCTTGTTCGTCGCTCGTCGCCGTTTCTGAACTAAGATCCACCATGCGTCCCAACTCTACCTTCATCTCTGTGAATTCCCTGCGAACCTCTTCTTCGGAGGAGAAGAAGCGAGTATGAAAAAACAAGCCGTAAAATCCGCAGGTGATCGCAAATGGCGCGACGTCTGTGCCGCTTTCGAGAGTAATGCGAGCCCCAGCAGCGTATTCCTCATCTTCGAGAATGACTCCATTCTCTGAGCCGGGCTTGCCGATTGTTTTCCCGTCCTCGAAAGGATTCCAATGATTCGACTGACCAGTCATCGCAGTTTGCTCCCGGCGAAAGGATTATACGAGTATGGGTTGAACTCGAAATACCACTTCTGTCACCCACTTCTGTTTCGGAAGCGAATAGCAATTGGGGAGGATGGCAAATGGGGATATGCTCCGTTCACCACAGCGCACAGCTGATTTCCGTGCTTTGGTGTCAGGGCCGGGTTCACCGGTGCCCAGCACTCCCCTGAGATGAATCGAATCCGGAGAACTGGCTGCGAAAGACTGCCTTTATGTGGGCGAGGCGTTCCGACAATGTTTGAGCCTGATCGATGAGGCCAAGTTCACCCGCCAAACCGATGGCCTCGCCAAAGTAGTCTTTCGCATCGCTGTAGTGCCCAGCGGGATTGGTGTGCGTCCGTGGTTCGTACAGCTGGGCGTAGGAATCCTCGCCCAGTTCGATGCATCGAGCTAATCGCTCCAGCTTGTCTTGGCGCTCCTGTCCCGTCACAATGTCCTCTCTGTCGAACCTGCTACCTGCAACCAAGATGATCTTATTGCAATACAAAGCTGTCCGACTTTGAGAAGTCAAACACGGCGGGAATCTGGGCCGAGCGGGTACGGAGTGCAGGTGCCCCTTCCAACGTGACGCCCTTTGTATCAGTGTTCGTGGCGCTTTTCTCATCGAATTTCGGCACTGCGTCCGCGGCGTAGCTCAGCCATTCGCCTACCGTGATTTTCTTGTCGACGGGCTTCCAGTCGGCTTTGTTTTCGACCAGGCCTTCCTGGGTGAGCACATAGCTCAGCAGCCCAGAGCCGAGCGAAGCATACTCGCCCGCCGTTTCATCGGACTGGCTCGCTGCCAGAATCCGTATGCGCTTGTCATACGCGAGCTGGCCCAGGCCGCGGCTGCCCATGGGGCCGGGCTTGAAGTCGTTCGACTCAACGCTCTTGGCCGAATAGCAGGAGTCCAGCACAAAGGTCATTTCGCCTGCGTCGATAGGACGTAACCAGTCGGCGAGTTGGTCGGACGAGATTGCATTCCTGAGCAGCGCGGCATTGGCGTGAGAGCACGAGCCCTGGATGTCGGAGGGGAGAATGTAGAACTGGCCATCGGGACTGCTGTATCCGTGGCCGGAGAAGCTGAGGAAGAAAACATCGTCCGGGGTCGCCGCCGCTGCAATCGATGCAAGCGCATTGCGAATCTCCTGCTTGGTTGCGCCGGGCTTCGTCGTGGTTGAAGCGAGCTGGACGGCCTTCACATCAAGGCCGCGCACGGCGAGCCGGTCGGCAAGCACCTTGCTCATCTGGACCGCATCGTTGGCCGCATACTGCAACTCGCAGCCGCTGGCCTGGTAATGGTTCACGCCGATCTGCACGAGCCAGGCGCGGGGCCTGGCTGTCGCGACCGGTTGGTACGTGTAGTCCCTCTCCGCCGTCACACTCTTGATGCGTTCGATGCTGAAGGCGTAGGCGGTGAACTTCGCCGTCTTTGCGGAGGTCGGCAATCGGATGTTGCTGAAGGTGAAGTCTCCGTCCTTCAGAACGCCTTCAAGATAGCCGACCATCTGTCCGTTGCGGAAGAGGCGCAGATCCTGGAGGCCGCTGCGCTGACGTATGGCGTCCGTGAAACTAGCCGCATGGACGATGACATCGGCATGGCCGGGATGGGCAGCCGATGGGGTGATCGAGGCGATCTTGACGACAGGCTGGGCACGATTGGTGATTTCCGCGATCGAGCGGATGGGGGGCAGCGTCTCACCGTTCAGGATGCGCGTGAGTAGGCGTGGCGTGTAGTAATCGCGCATGAAGATCTCCAGCGGAAGAGCCCGCATCGGATCGTCGTCGACGATCCAGTGCAACGGTGCATTGCCGTCGAGTTCATTGGTGTCAAAACGACCTTCGGGATCGACGACCGCCCAGCCGCCGTCGGCGAAGCTAATGAGCGAGGCCAGTTCTTTGCCAGTCGCAGAATTCCAGAGGCGGGACGTGCTATCCCAACTTCCCGTCAGCACGTATTGGCCATCGGGGGAGAAGGCTACGGAATCAATCCATCCAGTGTGGCCTTCAAAGCGGCGTACCTCGTCCCCGCTTGCTGCGTCCCACAGTCGCGCTGTCTTGTCCCAGCTCCCGGTCAACACGTATCTCCCATTGGGAGAAAGCACTGCCGAAGTAACTTGTGCGGTATGACCGACCAAGTGGCGCAACTGCAGTCCACTCGTGGCGTCCCACAGTCGGGCAGTATTATTCGAATCATCGGGATCTGAAGCATCCCCCTCTTCTCCGGTCAGGACGGTTCGACCGTCCGGCGAGAAGGCTACGGAGTTGACGATGTCAGAAACTGCGCACTGATGGGCTACGAAACGATGTAGCTCCTGTCCGCTTGTGGCATTCCACAGTTGTGCAACATCACTGCCTGTCAGCACAGCCTGGCCATCGTTGGAGAAGGCTACTGAGTTAACCCACCCGCTAGTGCCTTGAAAACGACGCAACTGCTGGCCGCTCGCAACATCCCATAGCAGTGACACGCCAGCGTCGTTCCCGGTCAGCACCGTGTGGCCGTCCGGCGAGAAGACGACAGAGCGGACGATGCCAGCATCACCTTCGAAGCGACGCAGCTCCTGTCCACTTGCGGGGTTCCAGAGACGCGCCGTGTTGTCATCACTCCCTGTTAGCAGATAACGACCGTCCGGCGAGAACGCAACGGATTCAACCCAACCGGTATGGCCATCGAACCGGCGCAATTCCTTGCCTACAGAGGAGTCCCAGAGGTGCGCCACCTTGTCATAGCCGCCCGACAGAATGTAGCGACCATCTGAGGAGAATTTCACGGAGGTCACGGTGCTCGAATGACCTTCATAGCGCCGTAACTCCTTCCCACTCGAAGCGTCCCACAGCCTCACGGAGTTGTCCAAGCTACCCGTTACAACTGTCCGGTTATCCGGAGAGAAGGCTACCGAGAGTACAGCGCTAGAGTCCCCTGCAAAGCGAACTAACAACTCCCCGTTCGTGACGTTCCAGAGTCGCGCAGTTTTGTCCCAACTGCCCGTGAGCACTCTGCGCCCATCCGGCGAGAAAACCGCAGAAGTTATCGCCTGAGAATGCCCTTCAAAATGCTGCAGTTCCTTCCCAGTCTCCATGTCCCAGAGTCGCGCTGCACCGTCATAGCTACCTACCAGCACGACGCGGCCATTCGGTGAGAACTGGGCGGAAGTTATGTCACTACCGGGGCTTTCAAAGCGACGAAACTCCTTGCCATTCGTGGCATCCCAAACTTGGGTGATGTGGCTACTTCCCGTCAGCACATAGCGCCCATCGGGGGAGAAGGCTACAGATTCGACCCATCCGTTATTGCATTCAAAGCGGCGGAGTTCCTTACCGCTGGCCAGGTCCCACAGCCGGGCCGTATTATCCGTGTTCTTATCGTCCCCACTACCGGTCAACACGGTTCGGCCATCCGGAGAAAAGGCTATGGCATTCACAGCGCTCGAATGACCTTCGAAGCGACGCAGCTCTTGCCCGTTGGTGACGTCCCACAGTCGTGCCGTATGGTCCCAGCTGCCGGTCAATACGGTGCGGCCATCTGGGGAGAACGCAACGGAGGTTATAACATCGCCGGACTGACCTTCGAAGCGCCGCAACTCCTGCCCGCTGCTGGCGTCCCACAGTCGCGCTGTTTTGTCCCAGCTTCCCGTAAGCACGTAGCGGCCATCTGGAGAGAAGGCCACAGCATCCACATGACCGTAGTGCCCGGTCTGCACCATCAACTGCGCGTGAGGGCTGGTCTGCGCGACCATAGAGGTCGCACCAAGCCACGTCACCGCAAGACAAACTGCCCGAAGCGTTCTTTGAAGAGAGAGCCTCGTACTCTCGGCGACTCTCGCTGCCTGCCTGCTGCTCATTGCCATACCTCTCCTCGGCAGAGGAACCGGAATAGGTCATTCGCTGCGGCGATCTACTTAGCCTCGGCTATGGCTTCGCCACCGCCATGGTGACGATTTTCTCCGCCAGCAACTTAGCCAGCGCCTGCGTGTCGCCCGCACTTGCGCTTACTGTTTCGTCGGCCACGGTGTCCTTACCCGAGGTTAATCGAATCCGAACGCTGACCTTACTCGCCGATACCTCATAGCGCAGCTTCGGCTGGAGAGCGCCGGGCAGGTCGTCATCGGTCGCGTCGAGATACATGACTTCCGCTCCGTCACGATCGCCTCGCGCCTGCGCATAGTTCAACGCTCTTAGCTGTTCGCGTAGTAGGGATCGCAAGTTGAGGGGGTCGTCTTGGTTCTCGTCCTCGCAGACCACGCGCAGCAACTGCGGCTTGGGCATTGCCAGGGGTATCTTCGCTCGGTCCTCCGGCGTCAGCAAAGCTACCGGAAAGCCGGTTCCCTTCGGCGCTGCGATCACCGGCTTCTGGATGCCTCCAATACTCTTTGCCAGATCGACCGTGTCCTCGCTGGCCTTCTCAAACCAACGACTCACGCCGAGCCGCGAACCATCATCCAGCGACTCTCCGCGCATGCCCTGCAATAGCGCGTAGGTCAACAGCCCCTCGCCATACCTGCTGGCCTCATAGCTGACCGAGTCCGCCGCGCTACCCATCAGAATGAACGTTCCTGTCGCGTCTTTCAGCAACTCGATGGCGCGTTGCTGATCGGGTGGGATATCGCGCTTTTCCGAAAGTTTCGCCAGCGTCTCGCTCGCTCCGCCTGCCGCGCAGGTGTCGAGGATAACCACCTGCTTTAGCGGCATCGTCTTCACTGGCTCACGCAGCCACTCAAACAACTCATCGCTGCTTACCGTCGAAACGTCCTTAAGTGTCGGATCGTTTTCAATATCGAACGTTCGTGCATCTGCGGTCAGATAGTAGTACAGGTCGCGATTCTTGCTCGACATCGCGCCGTGGCCCGAGAGATAAACCACGAGGGTGTCTTCGGGCTTGGCTAGTTTACGTATCTCGTCGAAAGCGCCGCGAATGTTCTTCTTCGTCGGCAGCCCGTCATCGGACTTCGCGTCGCTGGTCAGTACGCGCATCCAGACATTTTCCTTGCCGTAAAGCCGTGCCGCTCCCAGCCGCAGACCGGTGGAAAAGCTCTCAGCATCCCTGGCGGGGAACGTCAGGTTCATCTTCGGATCCCCGAAGGTCGAGGTGCCCACGACAATCGCATAGAATTTGCCCGCATTGAGAGTTTCATCATCGGTGACCGCGCTAAGCCCTCTCGTCGGCGCTGGCATCAAGTAGTGCGCCACTGCCTCATGACTTTCGATACGATTGGATGCATCGTAAACCGCAACGCGAATCGTATTGTCACCTTCAACAAAGGGCGCTTGGCTCAGATCAATGGGAAGCGTAAAGCTCTTACCCTCGACCGCCGTCCCCGGTCTGTCCACAGTTCTAAGCAATCGTCCGTTTACAAGCAAAAGCAGCTTGCCAACTCCGCCCCCATCGTTCTTGATCTCCGTCGGGAGCGTTTTCGTGGCAAGCGAGTAGCTTCCCACTATGGACACCACCGGAGGTAGCGACACAGTATCCATCCCAGCGACATCCGGTAACCGCTCTCCTCGCATAACCCGCGAGAGAAGACCTGGCGTGTAATACTCTCTCTTTAGCTGGTCAAGCTCGATCGTCCGCAAGTTGTCTGTAACCCAGTACATCGATGCAGTATCGGCTGCTTCTGAATTGTCGTAGTGTCCCGCTGGATCAACTACTTGCCCTCCGTCTTGGAAACTGATTAGCGATAACAGTTCGCTATTGGTCTCGTAGTTCCACAGCCGCGTTGTGCCATCCCGGCTTCCCGTTAATATGTAGCGTCCATCCAGCGATACTCCGACAGAGTAAATAGCGTCGGAATGGCCTAATAAGCGATGTTGTTCGATCCCGTTGGCGGAATCCCAGATTCGAACTGTATGATCCTCGCTTCCCGTCAGCACAAAGCGCCCGTCAGGCGAGAACGCTACGGAGGTTACCCTGTCAGAATGTCCTACCAGGCGATGCAACTCTTTCCCATCTGACGCTTCCCAGATTCGTCCAGTTCGGTCCCGGCTTCCGGTCAGCAAGTAGCGCCCATTCGGGGAGAACGCAACGGACGTTACGGCGGCAGAGTGTCCCTCAAGACGGAGTAGCTCCTTGCCGCTCCTTAGGTTCCAAAGTCGCGCAGTATTGTCGTAGCTTCCTGTTAGCGCATCGAGCCCATCAGGAGAAAATGCTACGGAGGCAACCCAATCTGTATGACCGTCGAAACGCTGGAGTTCCATCCCACTTGCGACGTCCCACAGTCGCGCCGTATGGTCCCAACTCCCCGTTAAGACATGGCGACCGTCGGGAGAGAACGCGACAGAAGCAACCCACCCCGTATGTCCTTCAAATCGTCGAAGTTCCTTCCCGCTCTGGACGTCCCAAAGTCGCGCGGACTGATCCTCGCTACCCGTGAGCGCGTAGTGCCCGTCTGGGGAAAAGGCCACACAAAGGACCATGTCAGAATGCCCCTTAAGCGTGTGCAGTTGCCTCCCGCCCGGAATGTCCCAGATTCGGGCAGTATTATCCCCCATTGCCGTGAGTACGTAGTGGCCGTCCATGGACAATACCGCACTGAACACTGTGGCACGGTTACCTTGAAAGCGGCGCAATTCTTTGCCGGTTGAAACTTCCCAGAGGCGGGTCGTTCGGTCCTTGCTTCCTGTGAGGGCATAGCGGCCATCGGATGAGAAAGCGACCGAGTACACCGGATAGGAATGACCTTCAAAGCGATGAGCTTCTGTTCTACCGGCGACATCCCATAGTCGCGCCGTGTTGTCGTCATTTCCAGTCAACATTAATCGTTCATCTGGCGAAAACGCTACGGATAGGACCGCTCCTGAATGGCTGTCAAAACGATATAGCTCCGTTCCGCTCGTGACGTCCCACAGTCGCGCAGTACCATCCTCGCTTCCCGTCAGTACGCGCCGACCATCGGAAGAGAACGTCACTGATGTGACACTGCCAGAATGACCCTCGAAGCGGCTCAACTCCGTCCCGCTATTCACATCCCAGATGCGTGCGGTATGATCGCTGCTCCCCGTGAGCACATCGCTCCCACTCGGAGAGAATGCGACCGAATTCACGTTGCCAGAATGGCCTTCGAAGCGACGCAGTTGCTTTCCACTTGCGGTGTCCCAGAGTAATGCAGTGTGATCCTCGCTCCCAGTCAACACTTCTTCTCCATTCGGAGAGAAGGCCACGGATGTTATGCCGCCAGAATGACCCTCAAATCGACGCAACTCTTTCCCGGTCGAAATGTCCCAGAGTCGGATACTTCGATCCTGGCTTCCGGTTAAGACAGAGCGGGCATCTGGCGAAAACGCAATCGAAGTTACACTGTCAGAGTGTCCCTCAAAGCGGCGTAACTCCTTAGCAGTTGTGGCGTCCCAAAGTCGCGCCGTGTGATCGTAGCTTCCCGTCAATACGTATCGGCCATCCGGAGAGAAAGCAACGGAGGCCACGACATTGCCGTGCCCCAACTCCATCATCAGATGTGCATGTTGCGCGATTTGCGCCCTGACCAAGTTGGCAGTACCAGTCCCAAGTGACAGCACGACTACCATTCCAACTATCGCAGCCCGCACCCGCATCATGCTCATGTTGGTCCTGTCGTCAGCATAATAGCTGGCAAGTCTTGGGGTCGTATGCCGAGTGCGCCGCTGGACGAGAGGCTCGATTCATTCCATGGAAAACGCCCAGGTGTCCGGGATTATCAGCGCCTCGTGGCTGTAGCAAGAAAGGCGATGAACCAGCAACAGAAACAAGATCGTGTCATTCACAGTATCAGACGTTGTGAGGCTATTGATTTTCGCCCCTACACTGCACAGTCGTGTCAGTGGCTTGGAAATTCCTGATCTGGAGCGTCCGCACAGCGACTCGCTCAGGAAAAAACGCCCACTAAGTGGGGCTCGCTGTGGGGCACGCTCAGGTGACTGGTCCGAAAGGCCTTGCCCCTTCCTCAACGGTAAAGTGCTTCCTTTCAACGCAGCTTATACGCGACAACGAGTAGTCAGAAACCTACAGGTTGCGGACCAGGGCAACCGCACCTCCCGCCTAGTGACTCGTCGCGGACTATGCTAAATCGAACCTCACCAGATACGAGGAGGCGGTCAAGTCAGCGTTCTGATAAAGATGATCGGCGAGAATGGCCGTTAAGCTATCGGGCTCTCCTGTCCCGTCGAAAAACACAAGATAGAAATAGTATGCATCCGCGTGTTGAGCGGACCGCGAGGTCTTCTCTTCGTTGTCCGAGAGAAAGAACCGGTGCCCATCGCTCAACTTGGCAACGGACTTCACCTCGATAAATCGGGTTGTCTCTCAGCATTAAACGAGAGAAAGTCGTGTCCGTATACCCAACAAAGAGCGGGTTAGCCAGTCGAGCCGTTCCGGAAACCTAGTCTTGCGTCCGACACGCTCAGCTCTACGTCGAGCCTTTCCAAGCTCTTCTGCGACGGTCCCACCAAATGATTCGTCAGCCTTGGCCTCGATACAAATGGTCGTCACAGACCCATTCCGCGTGGCTCGCAATGCTAGGTCGTGGCTGCGTGGGCCGCCATTACTGAATGGGAGGGCCGTTTCGTGTTCTGTGATCCCACTGCTGACTACAACTCCTCTCGTGGCTTCATGCGAGTCGAGAAGCTGAACCAAGCTCAGAGGCACGCAGGACTCGCCGCTGGCGGTCCAGTGTCGTCCCAGTTCGCAGGCGCTGCGTCCTTCCTTCCAGTGAAGTTCTTTGCGTTTGGCGGGGAGCGCATATTTCTCCCAGTCCGCGAATGAATTGATCTGCTCCCCGCGATAGCCCTTGATCTGAACGACCCTTCTAAAGGGCGACGAACGCCGCCTGGTAGCGTCCCGGATCAACTCACAGTCCATCCCCGGTTGATAGATAAACTCGGGCGGAAACGCCATAAAGCGGAACGACAACGCCAAGCCCACTACGCGGCGTTCAGCAAACGTCTCGACCTGACAATTCAGCAGTTCCTCTTGTTCCTCAAGTGAGTGCAAGTCGCAATCCCCGCACGAGTAATATTGAAGCGGTGCCAGGACTTCCAGGACGATCCGCTTGGCAAGTAGCATTTCATGCGACTTGAATCGCAGTGCAAGCTCGGGCTCAAGGCGGTACAGCATGTAGATCGCCCCGTAGCGCAGAATCTGAAGCGCCGCGTCGCATGGAGTATTCGATTCAAGTTTCAGTTCAATGAGTTCAAAACCATCTGCGACCCGGTGCGCCAGGTCAACATTCATCTGGCGAGAGTGCCCATTTACTAGCCCGGAAGCCGTGGGAATATCATTGCCCCAGCCTTCGCTTTCTAGACAAATTGCGATCTGCTTCTGAAGCTGTTTTTCGAGCCGTCGGATCGGATCTGCAGTGAACTCAGGCATCACACGGAAGACCCAGTTTTTCTCGGGCGTTGGCCAACGGTTCTCCTCTCGCTTCCGGGTCCAGTTTGTGCGGATTTGGTCATATACCAACTCAAAGAGATCGCCATGCTCGGGAAGTGTCAGGTGATCCTCCCAAAGTGCCTCAACTCCTTCGATCAGCGGGTGAATCGGCGACACGGGCTGCTCCTTCGAATCCTTTTGTCAGCGCGTCCAATCTCTACTGAATCTGATCATTTCCACCTTTGGCGAGTTCGAAGTACCGGCAGAGAGCGTTTGCCAGTTGCATCTGACGTGGCGTGCGGCACTCAGGCTCCAAGAGTCGCGGACTTCCACCTGAACACGGGCTTGTTCGCGTATTCGAACGAACGACTCCCTCGATCCCTGTTTTGGGCGCTCTCGTAGGGGGAGCGGAAGAGCGGCTAGGCCCGCGACAGTTACGATGTCCCACTGTGCTAGTTGCTTTCGTTGAACCTTGCTGATCCCTGCAACCAGGCAAAGATGGTCGTCCCTGCGACGCTGGGCATCGCAGTTCGAAAACCAAGCGCACACTGCGCAGTGGAGGACAGGTTCCGGATATGTTGCCGCCGGATTTGCGGTATCTTTGACCGTTCGCTCCAATCTCGCCTTCACATATCTGTAGTACGCAGCGAAGTCCAGGACGCGGTGTCTTTCGGCCTCAAACTCATCCCCGGGAGGCACAACATACATTGACTCCGGCGAGATACCTTGAACGGCAGCGACCAGCTCTGAATAGAGGGAGAGTTGTAAAATCGTGCCCGATTTCGTCTCAACGGCGAGCTTGCAATCGTAGACCTCGTAGGACCAGGATCCCAGACTGCTCGCGGTCTCCACCCTACGAAGGATGTCCGCCCGACCAAACCATCGGCCACTCGCAAGAGTTGCCTGCGCGATTATATCGACACCCGATTCCATCGCTGCACGCGTCGCCTCGATCGCCTGTTGGTCGCCGACCGTTTCGCGCAAATTAGCAATGGAGAGGCCCTGGCTTACCAAGTGGGCAAGGTAAGCATCTTCGTGAGCCATCCCGCGCTCTCGTAGTACCCAAAGATCCGGAGACTGCCATGTCGGAGCATTCCGGCTGCCGATCGCCACCTCGACGTCCAGGGTTGTCGCGTAACCGCAGCCCAGATGGTTGCTTAGGTCACTAGCCGATAGCCGAATTTCTCCCGATGTAGCTCGCATGATGGGGTGAGTCTCTTGAACGACAGGCTAGGACTAAGAAACTTCTTTCGTTCCCCGGATGAGTTTACGCTATGAGAACAGTATCCTTGGGGGGACCACCCCGGAGGTAGAGCATGGATGTCGGCATGGTGACCCGAGCACAGGGATGCCTGTTGGGACAGTTGGCAGGGGACGCTCTCGGTAGCCAGGTCGAGTTCTCTAGTCCCTAGGAGATAGCCCGCGCCTTTCCGAATGGAGTGCGCGAACTCCGTGACGGAGGAACGTGGGGAACGATTGCGGGCCAGCCGACAGACGATTCCGAGATGGCTCTGCTGCTGGCGAGAATGCTGGTGCGGCAAAAGAAATACGATCAAGCCCAGGCCTTTCGGGAATATGTCTTCTGGCTGAACTCAGGGCCCTTTGATGTTGGCAACACGATCACGGCGGCGCTGCTTGGGCAGCCCTCTATTACGAGTCAGGCGAATGGGGCGATGATGCGGGTGAGTCCGCTCGGAGTCTTCGGCGCGACCCGTAGGCTCGATGAAGTTGCGCGGATGGCCCGGGCTGATGCGGCCCTCACCCATCCGAATCCGGTTTGTCTGGATGCCAACGCGCTCTTCACTATGGCAATTGCAACTGCCATCAGGAATCCGACAACGCCAGATGCGCTTTATGCGAGTATCTGCTCTTGGGCGACGGAGATAGAAGTCAGTGAGAAACTACGACGGTGTATCGATGACTCACAAGGGCAGCCACCGCACGACTTCGTTACGCAGCAGGGCTGGGTGCTGATTGCCTTCGGGAATGCCCTCTATCGGCTGCTGCATGCGGTGAACTTGGAAGAGGCATTGGTCGAAACTGTGATGTGCGGCGGCGACACCGACACTAACGCAGCGATCGCCGGAGCGTTGCTCGGGGCGGTACACGGACGCGATGCAGTCCCGGAACGTTGGACCCAGTGTCTGCTGAACTGTCGCCCTTCAGCTGGAAGGCCTGGCGTGGAGCGACCGCGTCCGGAGGTGTTCTGGCCGATCGATGCACTGGAGCTGGCACAGACTTTGCTGGCCATAGGCGTTTGTGAGGATCCGACGGTCAAGGTAAGCTTTCCACAAGCTTTGAACTGATCTCTCCCGGTATTCCCTGCCCCATGCCTCCCAAACGCAACTTCGACGCCGAACTCGCCTCCCTCGAAGGCCTTCGCAACGTATCGCACGAAGCCGCCGAGCCAGAGCTCGTGAAGGCTCTCAGCCTTCGCAACAACTTTCTCGTCTCCAAGGCCGCCGCAGTCACACTCGACCACGGGCTGACCGGCCTCATGCCAAATCTAGCCGCCGCCTTCCCACGCTTCCTCGAAAATGGCATGAAATCCGACCCTCAGTGCTGGGCCAAGAACGCCCTCGCCAAGGCCCTCGCTGCGTTCGAGTACCAGGAGCCGGAACTCTTCCTCGCCGGGATGCGCCACATCCAGCTCGAACCTGTCTGGGGTGGCTCAGCCGACACCGCCGGAACGCTCCGGGGCACGTGCGCTCTCGCCCTGGTCCAGTGCCGCGAGCTCGACAGCCATCGGCTCCTCGCCCATCTCATCCCACTCCTTGCCGACAAGGAACTCCCCGTCCGCGTCGATGCCGTCCGCGCGATCGTCCAGGTCGGCAGTGACTCTGCTGCGCTGCTCCTCCGCCTTCGCGCCGAGCTCGCCTCCGACGAACCTGAACTTCTCGGATCCTGCTACTCCGGCGTACTCGCGCTCGAAGGTCCCACTGCGATACCCTGGGCCGCGAAGTTCCTCTCAGCCGAAGACGATACCTCCGCAGAAGCGGCCATGGCCATCGCCCAGACCCACGCGCCTGAAGCTTTCCAAGTTCTGCGCTCTACCTTCGGCAAGGCTCGGGACCCATGGTTCCGAACTGCCACTCTCTCCGCCATCGCTTTGACCCGCCAGCAGGAGGCCACGGACTGGCTCCTGGACATCATCGCGAAGGAACACACACACGCCGCCGACGCCCGCGAGGCTCTATGCCGGTCCGCTCCGTCAGCCGGAACCCTCGACCGTCTCAGGCAACTCGGCAGGCCCTGCGTCGAGGGCTAAGCGCGACAATGATGCAGCCAGCGGCCTGTTCTTCTCATGTGGCCGCTCGCGCTACCATGGGCGAGGGGTAAACGATGGCGAACAGATACGGAGAAGCAGCACTCATGGCGGCTCGGCGAGGGCCGCCTACCGACATCGATCCCATGGCTCGATGGGAGAGCGCGATGAAGCAGCTCTATCCTACGAGCGCCACCGCGCAAAGGAAAGCCTGCCCACGCGGAGCATTCCTAGGCCTATGCGAAGAGGGCTTGGTCAGGGGAATCCCTCCAGGTCACTACACAACCTCGACAGACAACAAGGGTTATGCAGTCCGTGCCGCCGCGTTGCTGGCTGAAGGAAGGCAAGGTTGGTCAACAAGTTCGTTGTGGCAGGCGGTGACGAACGATCCTGAAAAGGCGCACAACAGCCAGATGGATGTCGTCATGGCGCTGTGGAAGAACGGCCTTATCGTCTGTAAGTGAGTGGTCGACTCTTCGCGTTGGACCAACGCTCGCCCGTTTTCCAGAAGCTCTCCAGATACGATAGGAGAGAATGGTCGATACCAAGGTACTGTCTCTCGAAGCACTGCTCCAGATCACAACCTCCCTCAACATCTCCATGCACTCGCTCGTCGCCGTCATCGGCCTGCTCGATGAGGGAGGAACCGTGCCCTTCATCGCACACTATCGCAAGGAGGCCACCGGCAATCTCGACGAGGTGCAGATTCGTGCCATCGAAGAGAAGCTGCCGTCGGCTCTGTCCCGGAATTCCGCCGGGTTCCGGAAGATGCTGGCGCTGCTGCTGATCTCTAGCCAGGACGCCCCGTGCCAACGATGCGTAAGACTTGTTTGGCGCTGGTCATCAAAGCTCGCGCGGCCCTTCCGGTGGTAATTGGATAGGACAGGCCGCCATGGGGTGCCGGACTCGCCCTGGGGCGGCGGCCCCATCCCTTGTTCAGGCTGTGGGCTGGGCGGACCGTCGCCGACAGCGGGAGAACGCCGCTGTGGGCCGAGAAGCCACGCCGATTCGGATGTACCAGGGGTTATTTTCCACCAGACAGGGGTTGTTGGAGCGGTCTTGCCGGGCCTTGGACCCCGATTGGCAGCGCGGCCCGCTGCGGGGGAGGGTCCGGGGAGGGATTAGGGAGGATCAATTCCGACCTAAGTGTAATCGAATGAGGGCAGGGGAGGATGGGGAGGCTTTTCTTATAGAGTTCAGTAAGTTTTGAAGTCTGTCTGTACTGGCACATAAGGGAGACCTTTGGGAAACCCTCCCCACCCTCCCCGCCTCCCCCCAGTCCGATGTTGGCCCACCGGCACGTCCGACTCCGCCACGGAGCCCACGTGCCTGCCCAGCGGCCATGCTACCGCACAGGGTGTTCGCCGGAAGTGGCAGTCGGGGCCTTCGGGGGATCGTCGAGGGGCACTCGCCCTAAGCTACCTCCCCTGTTTGCATCGCCAAAGCACGAAGCGCACCATGCCCGGGCTTCCGCCTGATCCAGCCTGCAAGAAACTATCTAGGCTCAGTTTTCACCGCGCCGGACAACTAACCGGTATTTCCTAAAGAGCCACCTGATGGGAGCGGAGCATGGATCGCGCAAGTAGCACCAAATTCGGGAAGCCAGATGAGATGGATCTTTCGCCCGGTCCCGTGGGAACGACCCATGTGAGCAAGACAGTGGACCTGCGCGGCGAATCTCACTGGCTCCTCCGGCGTCGACCTGACGCCTTCACGGCTCCGACCGCAACCGTCCGCCTGTGCCCAAGTCCTTCTGCTCAGGATAAGAAAAAAATGAAGTGCAGCACGTCTTTGAACTTCCACTCCCCTTCAGTAGACGAGAAAACGGGACCGCTTTCTAGCCCAGGTTTATCGCCTTACATCCCGTTACACACGAGGTCAGAAGTGGAAGACAAACTTCAAAGCATTCTCGCCGATCCCAACCTGGGGCTCACCCCAACCGGTCGGGTCATCCTCCTCCATCTCGCCCAGCGCCCTTCTGGGGCACGAATCGAGGAAATTGCCTTCTCGACTGGCTCCAAGTACCGCTGGGTAGAGAGCCAGGTCTCGCGCCTGACACAACTCAACATCCTGCGCCGGGTCTCCCCCGGCACCTACGCCATCAACACCGATCGCGAGGTTGGGCAGTGACCGCTCCCAACCCCGGCACACGGCTCCTGCATAAAGGTGATTTAGCGGACCTGCGTGCCAGTGGCCTCTCGGACGAGACGATTGCCGCGATGGGCTGTCGCTCGTTGGAGAAGACGAACGTCCGCGAGCTTACAGGAGTGAAGGTGCCTAGCGGAGGCTATGCAATACCGTACCCAGGATTGTTGGACCAGACGGGCGGACCGTCCATTCGGATTCGACTGCGTGAGCCACTTGACGGGATGAAGTACGTGTCGGGGAAGGGTGATGACCCACAACTATATATCCCTTCTTGGCTCGTGGACCTCCCAGAATCCGACCTGCTGGTTGTGACCGAGGGCGAGAAGAAAACCGCTAAGGCCGTCCAGGAGGGTATTCACTGCGTCGGCATTCAGGGCGTATCTAGCTGGTCCGCTCCGGGGCCTCGCGCATTGGAGAAGTGCAATGGGGATCGGGTCAGCGCGGACACTGCCCCGCTCAAGGCGCTGGTCGAACTCGCCCGGAAGTACAAGCGCGTCCTTGTGCTCGGCGACTCCGATACCACTTCCAACCCGGTGAGCCAAAAGGCACTGAAGATGCTGGTGAGTTCACTCTGCAAACTGGGCGTACGTGCTGCATTCGCTGCCTGCCCGCCCCCCATCAACAAGGATGTCGCCAGCACAAAGAATAAGCAGGGGCTCGATGACTGGTTAGTCGCGGACCGGTTTATGGCCCAGCGCAGCCTCGAAGCCCTGTTCTACTGCGGCGAGACCGCCTTTGAGGGCATCAACGACGACTACAACGCTCGCGAATTCGCGGAAGCCGCAACCGACAAACTGGCATTCTCTCGCGACCGATGGACATATTGGAAGACCCCCCACTGGATCCCAGACGCCACTAACCACCGGCATACGATGGTGCCGCGAATTGCCGACCGCTACCGTGACATGGCTGAGCATCTGCGCAATCTGCTCAGTAGCGTTACAGGTCCCTGGAAGGCAACCGATAAAAGCGCGTGGCCTAAGGAGATTATGCTCTGGACCCAGCCAGTAGAAGCTGCGGTCAAGGAACTCCGCGATGCAGCCCAAGAGATCGGCAACCTGCATGGTGTAAACGCCGCCCTTACCTTGGCTCAAGATAAGCTGAAAGTCCCGGACGACGCATGGGATAGCAACCCCTATCTGCTGGCTGTCGAGAACGGCGTCATCAACTTGCGAACCGGCAAACTCGCCCCAGCTTCTCCTACCCAATACATCTCGAAGTGCGCCGGGGCAAATTTTGACCCGACGGCGAGAGCCCCCAAGTTCCAGAAATTCCTGGAGCGGGTGCAACCGCTCCCCGAAGTACGTGACTATCTGCAGCGGCTCGCCGGTTACTGCGCTATCGGGAACTCGGACACACAGAAGTTCATCATCTTCTTCGGTCCAGGGCGCAACGGCAAAGGAACGTTCATACGGGTGTTGATGCGTGCCTTGAACGGCTATGCCCTCAAAGGTCCGGCGAGCATGCTCGCGGAGCAGCGTCCCGATCAGCCGCGAAATGATCTTGCAAGATTGGTCGGGGCACGCTTCGTGTCGCTGTCAGAGACATCCAAGAATCTTCGGATCGATGAGGCGTTGGTCAAATCGATGACAGGCCAGGATCGCCAATGCGCACGATTCCTGAATCGTGAGTTCTTCGAATTCATGCCGTGCTTCACTCCGATTGTCGACACCAACCATCCGCCACAGTTCCGCGAGAAGGGACCTGCAATAAGAAGCCGCGTGGTCTTCATACCCTGGTCGGTGAGGATTCCAGAGTCTGAGGAGAACAAGGAGCTGACCGACGAACTGCAGGGCGAAGAACTCCCTGGAATCCTGAACTGGATCGTTCAGGGCGCGAAGGCCTACATCAAGAGTGGCCTAACTGCCCCACCGGCTATCGCCGAGATCACGGAGTCCTTGATAGGCTCGCGCGATGATCTCGAACGATGGGTAGAGAGCTGTGTCGAGCATGGGCCGGAGTTCGCCGTCCAATCCTCGGTTCTATACGAGAACTACGAGTCCTGGTGCAAAGCCGAAGGGATCTCGAAGCCCGAACCGATCAAGAGCTGGCCAAAGCGCCTTGAACTTGAATTCGGCTTCCATAAACGGAAGCGCGACGGTGGGCTTCAGACGTGGATAGGAGTCCGTATTCGCGAGCAGGGCCTCGATGGCGACCGCTTAGGGCAGGCTGACGTTCTCGTATGCTCAAAACCGCCCTTGGCAATCGTCATGCCCACGCAGGGGACCGACGAGACCGCGTGTTCCCCCATTTACGTGCCCGCCCCAGCCGAGCTTGAGCGCATGCCCGGAGGAGGGCGGCTCGTATGACCGCGGCTCTGCCTGCCGACCTCGCGATCCACAGTGATGGGGAACATCTGATTCTTCCTCCTCAGCTCGATCAAAGAGAGCTTGAATCGATCATCCGGTGCAAGCCCGATATCCTTGCGAATCTCCGCTCCAGCCAGATGGACGAGGCGGGGTTCTATACCACGCTACCGGGCTCGATCTATAGAGAGCTGCAGGCCGCGCCGTGGGTTGCGATCAGCATCCAGACGACTGCATCGACTCGGTTCGGCTCCCCGGAGCGGATTTCATCCGGAACTTTCATCGGCTCGCAATCTTGGCTGGCCTACCGCGCCAGTCATCTCGGTGCCGTCGCCAAGACCCAACCTAGAATCCGTGTGCTCTCCCTCTACACGGATCATCTCGGGGCCTGCACCTGGGATCTCGACGCACTGAGTCCCCACGACCGGCAGCGCCTGTTCAATGTCGCCTTGGACAACAAGATCGTGGTCGCCCACAACGCCGGGCTCGATCTGAGTTGGCTCTTTCTGGAGACGACGGCTCGCCCGGTGTTCGTGTTCGACACGATGTTGCTGATCCGCCAGGTCCAGCCAGAGACCCTTCTGCGACCATTCAAGCTTGCTGTCCACGGGGATGAGAGCAGCCAAGCACGATGCAAGAAGCTGATCATCCAAGAGGACGGAGGACCTTCGGCGGCACTAGACTGGATCGCCGAGTGCCTGCAAGTAACTACCCCTGATTCGAGCTACGAACAACACACGAGTTGGGGCGTCAGCATCCTCTCCGCACAGCATCGTCAACATGCTGCCGCCACCGTCACGCTGCCGCTACGGATCCTGAACTTCCTATTCCCTGGCATCGGGGTCGATCAAATGCGGTCTCTGATCGAATGCCAGTATCCGTGGTACATGCCGTACGCCAGGTCACTCGTTCGACTGGCTGAAGCTCATGTTCGCGGCGTCCCGCTCGATGCAGACGCGGCAGAGAAACTAAGTGCGGACCTAACAGAAAGTCTCCGACAAGCTGCGGACGATCTGGTCCAGGTTCCGGAGTTCGCCCGGCTTCGCGACCAACTTCTTGACCCTGATGCGGGTGAGATCGCTGTCCAGAAGGCTGCGCTGGCCGAGTACGTAGCGAATAACGGCATCGCGCTGCCCAAAACCACGACGGGTCTCCCGTGCACCACGAAGCAGGCTGGGAAGGTTGAGGGAGTAAGCATCCTCCCAGCTTGGAGCCTGCTTAACACCATCCAGAAGTGTAAGTCCGGACTGCGCGTCATACGGCAGTACCAGAAGGCAGCAGCTAATGATGGGAGGGTGCACTCGCTATTCACCTTCGAGACCGCCACAGGTCGCACCATCAGCAGTGCTCCAACGGTGCAGAACATCCCCCGTGATCCCCTTTTTCGGGGCCTCATCAAAGCTGGTCGTGGAAATTTGATTCTCTCCGCCGACTATGCCGCGATCGAGCTTCGGATCGCTGCGGTGTTGGCGGAACGTGCTATCACAGATGTCCGAAGAAGAATCGACCAAGGACTGATCGACAACTGGTTCATGATCCAAGTTATAGAGGGTCTGAATGCAACAGATTCGTTGCGCTGCCCGCCTGAGCCGCACCAGTACAGTCCGGATTGGCTAGAGCAGGCGATGGCTTCCGTTGCACAACGAGTCCTACGCCGCGAGGAGCAAACGATGGCTGCTGTCTTCCGGCGGGGGCTCGACCCTCATCTTGTGACTGCGTTGGGGATGGCGAAGCGCCAAGGAAAGATCGCGTTTGTTGAAAGCCCAATAGCGTGGCTCGACGCCCAGGATCAGCAGGGCCGCCATGAGCTCAAGATACGGCTACAGGACGACCGGCAGAAGGCTAAGCCCTCAAACTTCGGCCTGTTGTACGGCATGACTCCTGACGGCCTCTATCACCACGGCGTCGAGAACTATGGACTCTCATGGTCACCAGAGGATGCCCGTCAAGCCCGCAATGCGTGGTTCCAACTCTATCCGGAGTTTCGGCTCTGGCATTGGCATACGCGGTACTTGCAAACTCGGTCGCTCACGAAGAGGACGTGCCTACTCTGGGATTCCTTTGACCGTAAGCTAGTCAATCCTCAACGAGACATCAAGCTTTACGAGACCAGCACGCTGACCGGGCGGCCCTTCAGTATCCTCCAGGACCATTGGCAGGCCCTCGCCTACCAAGATCAGGGAAGCGGAGCCGACATGCTCGCCCACGCCATCGCAGCACTGCCGGAAGATGTGGCGTCGATGTTGCTCATGCCCGTCCACGACGAACTGGTCTTCGAGGTTCCCGCGAACGAGATCGATGGAGTCCGACGGATCGTCGTGGAGACGATGATACAGGCGGCAGACACCGTGCTCGGTGGCATGGTTCCAGTCGAGGTTGAGCCTGTGGTCGGAGAGACATGGGGGAAAGCTTGACTCCCGATCTTGCCAACCGGTGTGCAAGCGCATCCCCACCTAGGCGCATTTAATCTTCACCAATCTGCATTCAATATTGAGTGCCCCCAATGCAGAATCGGTATTCCCTATTGTGCAGGTAAGCGCACAAGACAAACCGATACGGAGTTCGACGATGGAGAAGTTCAAAGACCACGCAGTACCCGCCCCCTATACGGCCGCCATAAGCAGTTCGGCTGCCGACAACGCCAGCTCAGACGGCACGAGGAAGGCAGCCAAACTGTTCCACGCGGTGAAGAGCGACGTTGTGCCAACCCCACCTAATGCTCGTTCCGCACGAGAGCACCTCCAACTCGAGGTCACCGTTGGGTGTACGGCGCGACTCTCCGACATCGCGGTTTCACTCGACATGTCAACCTTCAAGGTGGGGCAGGCACTGGACGCACTTCACCTACGTGACCGGCGTCTACCCACACCAAAAGCCATCAACCAAGGACTTGGTCGTCGCTGGTACAACGGCAATAAGTTCCTGGTTGAGTGGCATATCTCCGATTGCAGCAAGATAGTGGCCCGGTACCATGCCTCGATCGACTGACAGTCCCAACCTACACCGAGAGCTGAGCCGAACCCTACGCCTTGGCGTCTACGATGCGGCGAAGGGTAGCGCACTGCAGCTGGGAAGAAATGGTCACCCATGCTCCGGTGCGCCCGCAGTCAACCACGAGTGCCCGCACCGCAATCTGGACCTCCGGCGAAGGATACCCGTTGGGCACAGATGGAACAATGAGCTTTGGCTCCGTTCCGGCTTGAGAACGGGTGTCTACAACCCGCGAGTACGATCCGGGTTCAGACCGCCGTATGGCCGCGTTACTGAGCACCGCGACTTCCCGATCCTTCGTCGATCGCGCAGAGTGGTAGTAGCTCATGAAATCAAGGCACCCGCACAGCCAAGGAACAGGCCGAGCGTTCTAGCCACGAAGTCAATCCTGTCTTCGCGCTCGCGCGGGGGCCAGGTAAAAAATCTTTGCGCCATAATCACCGCCGAGCTCCACGAACCGGTATTTTCTAAAGTGACCGCAAATATAACCGCCTCCGCCTCCCCGAAGCTCACCCCTCGTATGCCTCCTGAGGCCGCCCATGTATAGCATCCTCGACGACCTCGAAGGCCGGACCAGCGTTCTGAAGGTGAAGGAGCTGGCCGCCATCCTGCGTGTCTCCGAAGACGCGGTGTACGACTTGGCATCCGACCGCAGCATCCCCAGTTTCAGCGTCGGCAAACAGATCCGCTTCGACCCGAAGGCGGTGGGGTACTGGCTGCGTAAGAAGGACCCGACCTTCGCGCTCGCCGCCAAGGCTGCGGCCTGAGGCCCCTTTCAGGCCGTGACTGTCATGGGCGTGACTTTAGCCTGCGCACTCTTCTTGCCACCCTCCGACATCCTCTTCCGCGCATCCTCGCTGACGATATGGATGCGTCGGACCTCTACTGGCTTGAACTCATCGGGCACGTACATCTGTCCCAGGCCGCCCTGCAGTATCTGCTCTCGCATATCCTCACTCTCCAAGCTGTGGAGATAGATTTGGGTTGTGGCTGCATCCTGGTGACCAAGTAGTTTGGACACGTCGGTTAGAGTGCGGCCATCGCGGAGGTGGTTGGTGGCGAAGGTGTGGCGGAACATATGGAGGCCACACTTCTGGCACTGTGGGATTCCAGCGCAGGTGGTCGGCTTGCCCTTACGTGTAACCTGGCACTGGCCGCAGTTGAGCCCCGCGTGAAGGTAGTCGGCCTTGAGCAGGTCAAGCAGGTTGAGCCGGTTCTTTCCGCCATTCTTCTGGATGCCCCCAATCCCCTTTGCTGGCTGGGTGGGGAATAAGAAGAACGCGTCGTCGGGCAGTGTCTTGCGATGCTCGCGCAGCAGGTACATCAACTCGGTGACGACCGGGATCGTCCTCTGCTCGTAATTCTTGGGGCGGAAGCCACGTTCCAGCTTCTCGGTGACGGAGATCATCCCCTGCTCCCAGTCCACGTCGGGCCAGGAACAAAAGCTGACCTCCTGCTCGCGAAATCCAGTGTGAAGGAAGAAGCTCCAGAGGATGTAGTGCTCGCGGCTCACAGTCGACAGCAGTTGCTTCACGGCGGCGACTTTGTACATCGCCCGAGTAGTCTTCTTGGTCACCTTGGGCCAGTCGCCTCGCTTCATCGTTAGGATCGCCCCAAGCCCGGAAAAGACGCCGTGCACGATCCGGCCCTTCACTTTGGCCGTCTTAGGCGCGAGTCCTGCCTCATGCATGTGGGCCAGGAACTCGCGGATGTCGTCCGGGCGCAGGTCCTCGACGGTGCTTTTGCGGGTGAAGGCGACGAAGCCGATCAGGGCCTCGCGATACTTCAGGAGGGTTTTGGGCCGGAGCCGGGTGCGGTTGTCCTTGAGATAGGCGGTGACCGACTCCTCCAGGGTCTCCTTCTTCACGGTGATGGCAGGAGCGTCCTGCTCGACCTTGACCCCGGCGGCGCGAAGTTTGTGAATGGCGATCTGGGTCTCGCGGGCGGCGATGGCCTCGTGCCCATTGCCCCCCACGGCCTTCTGAATGCGTTTGCGGTTCTCGCGCCACTCAACGTAGAAAGTGCCCTCGGTAACCTTGGTTGAGACACCGCGAATCAGGACATGGTGGGGAAGGTAGTTGCCATTCTTCTTGGCCACGGGAACGAAGGTCCACTCGCCATTGAGGAGTACCTTGCGTTTGAGGTTGACGGAGGGGGGCTTGGGGCCAGACATGGGGGCAACCTCGTGGTATCCACTCATTGGATACTGACGTGGATACCACGTCAAGACTCTCACCCCATATATGTGATTCTAAGTGCCATACAGGATGGTAAAATAAGAATCTCTGTCTCTCCGCCACTTCCCCCTGGCACCGATCCCAAATGAGGTAATCCACTCGACCGATCTCGGGCGCGCCTCTCGCCCTGCCAGCTTAGTAGGCCTACGAGCGCGATACCTCTGCCGCA